>Ga0123353_10012871_pt1 | contig 11937 bp, 10 predicted proteins | sample TergutLab28metaG_3_FD_92763 | JGI IMG/M metagenome (GOLD analysis project Ga0123353, IMG submission 92763) | Labiotermes labralis P3 segment gut microbial communities from Petit-Saut dam, French Guiana - Lab288 P3 | ecosystem: Host-associated > Arthropoda: Insects > Digestive system > Gut ... | reverse complement strand
CAAGCCGTTATAGGGAGCGGCGGCAAGGGCAACGATTTTAAACAGATAGCCGTAAACCTATGCGCCGTGATCCAGAAAGTCGGAGCGGACAATCTCACTATCGACGACGTAAAGTCCGTAAAAGGCGTCGGCGACGCCAAGGCGACGGTAGTGTTCGCCGCATTGGAGTTCTGGCGAAGGAAATACACAAAACAAACTGCTCCGCTTATCGACTCGCCTGAGCGAGCTGCGGAGCAGTTGGATTTTATCAGGAACAAGCGGCAGGAGTACTTTGTCATGCTAACGCTTGACGGAGCAAGGAGGCTTATAAACTGCCGGACGATCACAATCGGCACCCTGATGTCAACGCTTGTTCATCCGCGCGAGGTCTTTTCACCCGCGATAGAGGACCGTGCCGCGTCGATCATAATCGGTCACAACCATCCGAGCGGCATGCTGGATATTTCCGAGCAGGATCGCGAAGTGACAAAGCGCATAAGGCTGGCGGGAGAATTGCTTGGCATCAAACTGGACGATCACATAATCGTAGCAGGCAATGACTTTGTGAGCGCTTATTAGGCTACAGTTCACGGAGAGTAAATCCCAGACGACCGTGTAACTGTAGCCTCCGCTTCTAGAACCTCAAACTTCCGAGCTTCGCAAAAGTGCTGTAATCATACGCATCAATGCCTGCTTCATGCACGAAGTACAGTGTGTTGCCTATGTAACACAAGCGGCTGCCGTACACACCCACATACCCGTCAAGAGTTAGTGTGGCGGCGAGCGAGAGCCTTCCGTTCTCCACTCTGAACACGCTCGCGCCGTTCGTCCAGTTGCCCCTGCTGTCCCAGCTCTCGATAGTGAACCCAAACAGATTTCGTGACGAGTCAAACATCAGGGCCCTCGGATTATGGCTGACTTCCGCCCATCCATCGCCAAGCAGCAGCACGTCGATCTCCAGCGGGTCAAACGGATTGCTGACGTCAAAGACAGACAGTTTCATACCCGAATCCCTGAACCCGACCACAGTTTCAACACCGCGCGAGTCACGCGTATATAGTTCCTGCGTATCCCTGCCGATACCGAGCAGCAAGCCTTCGCCCAGCGGGTGCAGGTATTGCGAGAAGCCCGGTATTTTCAATTCACCCAGCATTTTTGGGTTATATGGGTCGCTCAAGTCGACCGTGAACAGCGGATCCACATTCAGGAACGTTACGATGTACCCCATGTTACCCATAAACCGCATCGACTGCATCCACTCGCCCGGAGCAAGGGGCTCGGTACGCCCGACTGTCTGCATATCCGACGCCCTCAGTACACTAACAAAAGTACCCCTTTCCCAATCAGCCGAAGCGATCCGGAAGTAACCGTTGTACTCATCCATGCTGTACTGGTTTATAGGCGTGCCGTCGACCGTACCCATCCCTGTATAAGCGACGCTTGTCCCGCTTATCGCAAAACGAAGTATGTCTGTTTTCATTCCTCCCATTGGCGCCCAGCGATCTACAGTCGGCGTTGCCGGGTCGGACTGCTCAATATACTCCCATCGTTCCTTACTGACGTACATTGCGTTCATGCTCATGTACAGATTGCTGCCCGCACCGAGGTATGCCTCCGGCTCGAACGCGTCGTCGCTGTACACGTCGACCGCGCCGACAAGCAGGTAGCTCGCGTCAGTAGTACCCGGGATATAGTATATCCTGTCGAGCCCTATAGGCTCCATGTACTCGCCCTCCGCCGTGTCGCGCACATACGGCATGACTATCGGGCTGTCCGCCTGGTCGAACGGGATACTCCAAATGTGCTTGTTCGTAACCATATATACGACGTTGCCGATGACTCGCGTCGAGACTGCCCAGCCCTCCATAGAGATTTTACGCGCTTCGAACGGGGCGGAACGATCCGATATATCGTAAATAGCGAGGACAGTGAAATTATTCGAGTGCCACCCGTAATCCGGCGCGATCCTGGCGCTCGGCTCATCAAACGCAACGCCGGGCAGCGGCTGGATAGGAACGTACTCGTTGCCAACGATGACAAGCCTGTCTTCGCCAATCAGGTAGAACTCAGCGCCCCAAACGTCAGTGTAGATCGTGGAAACGACTTCCAGGCTGGCGCCGTTTGCCCTGATTATGCGAAGCGTGTTACCATAGGGCGCCATTGCGTATATATAACGCCCGTCAGTCTTGACTACGTCGCCTTCGCTTACGCCCTCGACTTGCTCGTTGGTTTGGGAATGGCCGCCGCTGTCGTCAGCCAGCGCTGCAGGCGCTTCCTGCGCAATCGGCATATCAGCTTCGGCGGACGCTGAGCCGGGCATTGGCGCGCCTGCGCCTGAAGCGTTTCTGGAAACCCCCGCCTCTTGTTCCATCGCATCCATACCGTACTTCTCGTCAGCCCACCCGGAGTTGTCATATAGAACACCGCGGTCAAGCAGAAGTTTCAGAAGCGTCTCCTGGTCGCCGACAACGGGCAGCCTGTTTCCTTCCGGCATTTCCGTCGCGACATGAACGGCATTTATCGAATCGAACGAAAACACCTTACCATCGCTGCTGATTTTGCCGGAGCCGCCATCACCCTTGTTCAACCCCAACATCTTAGAGAATGCTTCGACAAAAGACGACCCCCTGCTCACGGCGCCGCCGTTAGCCTGGTCATCCGATTTACATGAGGACAGCGTAAAGAGCCCTCCTGTCAGTAGTGCTACTACAATGCAGAGCGACAGTATCCTTTTTAGTTTCATCATCATCATAATCCGCCTTTCTTAACTACGCCGATTCAACCGGTTATCTGATATAATCGGCTTTCCGGTATCGTCGGCCGCAGGAGTTTGCGCCTGAGCAGCGCTCCCGGTTTCATGTTTCTTAGACGGAGATTCCTGCACTTTGTTCCACAAAAATCAAATTTTCCTTCCGCCCAACAGAAAGGGCGGACTCCAATCCGCCCCGAGTCATATTGCTGCACTGTTACAATGACAGGAATCTTATACTCTTTGGCTTCTGGACGAACGCGCGCGGTTCTTCGCGTTCGTTACCGACGGCTTCTTCAAGATTGTTTTCTTTATACCACTCGAGCAGCGTCTCAAAATCAATAATATTCCTGCCCTTAGGCTCAGCCTGGGGCTTTTTTTCTTCCTGCCTAGGCGCCGCAGCGCTCCTGCCCGGCTTTCTACCGCTTCCCCCCCAGATTTTCATGATCCGCCAAACACCGCCTTTCAAGAATGACTTAGAAATTGCCGACTGCTTGATTGCTTTTCATGCCCCGGTTAGATTTGCACAGTTATCCTTGAGTTGTCAGGGTACGCCCTGTCGCTGAGAGCCTCAGGAGTCGCCAGACCTTCCATCCATTCGGAGCCGTAACGCTCCGTCCACTTTTCCAATGTATCCGCCCCGGCGACCGTGATCTTCAGCTTGCCTTCCTCACGGCGAACGCTGGCGCCCGTTCCTCCAAAGAATCCCCCCGCACCCCTGAGCGTCCTGCCGAAGCGTGCGAGGATGCTCTCAAACTCGACCGCTGTAACAGAACCTCCCGCATTGTTGATAGCCGCAAGGATAGCCATGCTTCTGGCGTCGCCGAGCCTCATCGTTTTCGCTACCAGCCGCGGCGATTGGCTCTGCTCCGCTTCCATCTGCGTTATAACGTCGCTAAGCGAACGGTGAATTTGCCGAAGCCTTTCAAGCTCGTTCATTGTCGTTATCTATCGTTCCTTTTTGTTTACTTTCGTTAACTTTTTCTTATGTTAGCATAGCATAGCATAAATGTCAATAAAAAGTTGAAAACGTTTACTTTACTAAACGGACCGTTGAAATTGGATAAGCCGTTTCATAATAATGAATAATCGGCAACAAACATGCATAACAACCTTATGTCAACTTCCCGTTTATTTAGCACAGAGGCGAAAACTTCGCTCGCGGGTCATGGTATATATTGGTAATAACTCCCCTGCACCGCATATTTGTTAGAAAATCCGGCTGTGGAAAACACTGTGGATAATGTTAACAACTTTTTGTACTAGTATTATTTTCCACTTTTTATGTTAACTCTTTCCCGACAAATTTACAAAAATATACCGGATTTGCAACTTTAAAATTATACGTATCCTGTGTAAAACTTCGGCACAAACTTGAAAGTTTCATCGCGTTTTGCATAGTCGGCGATGAATATTCATCATCAGTATGCACACTGCGAAATAGGTATACGCTCTGTAATATTATCTGATATTATTGACATGCGCCGGATTTTCGTCTATATTAATAGAGTAAAACGCACTCTCAATTATATCTGCGCGGCGGAGCATGGTCAGCGCTCCCCCGGTGCAGAAACGTGTTAGGAATGGAAGGTGGAGAAAATGGCAGTATGCAATAGTTGCGGAGCCCAGCTTGAAGAAGGCGCCAGATTCTGCCCAGGATGCGGGCAAACATGCGATCCCGGAATAGTACAACCGGCACAGCAGACACAACCGGAGTACCAGCAACCCCCGCAGCAGTATCAGCAACCCCCACAACAGCAGTACCAGCAGCCTCCCCAGCAGCAATACCAGCAACCCCAGTACCAGCAGCCTCCCCAGCAGCAATACCAGCAACCCCAGTACCAGCAGCCCCCGCAGCAGCAATACCAGCAACCCCAGTACCAGCAGCCCCCTCAGCAGCAGTACCAACAGCCTCAAGACGACGCGCAGGCTAATAAGATGAATGCGGTTTTCTGCTATCTGGGGATTCTGTTCCTCATCCCGCTGCTTCAAGGCACTCATAAAACTTCGCCCTTCACAAAGTTTCATTTGAATCAGGGCATCATTGTACTGATATCTTACGCTGCGATCATGGTGGCATGGGCTATCGTCGCCGGAATCGCTTCTGCGGTTATCTGGTCGGTTCCCGGACTCGGAATCCTCCTGTATGTTCTATCGTCTGCATTCTATATCGTACCAATAGTATTTTGTATAATGGGCATAGTGAACGCGGTGAATGGCAGAATGACTCAACTGCCGTTGATCGGCAAGTTCACGATCCTCAAGTAAGTAGATAATTTGCTGCCAATCAAAAAGAAAGCTTTGGGTTTGGTTTTGCGTATGCGCCGGTTATCGCGCACGCGTTTCCAAACCCAATGATTTAACCTCACAAGAACGAAATTCGAATTCTTTAGGGAGTCGGTTTTATGGCTGGGCATTCCAAATGGAAGAATATACAGCGTACGAAAGGTGCGCAGGACGCTAAGCGTGGCAAGGTTTTCACAAAGATCGCGCGTGAAATGATCGTTGCCGTCAAAGAAGGCGGCAGCGGCGACCCAACAAACAACTCGCGCCTCGCCGCCGTCATCGTTAAAGCGAAAGCGGCGAACATGCCGAACGACAGCATAAAAAGGACTATCGAAAAGGCGCAGGGCGCGGGAGCGGGCGAAAACTTCGAGCGTGTCACTTACGAGGGTTACGGTCCCTGCGGCGTCGCAGTGATTGTCGATGCGATGACGGACAATCGCAACAGGACCGCCGCGGAGATACGTCATCATTTTGACAAGTATGGCGGCAATATGGGAGCGACAGGATGCGTTTCCTGGTCGTTTGACAAAAAGGGAGTGATCGTCATCGACAACTCCGACGGGGAGCTGGCCGAGGACGACGTTCTAAGCGCCGCAATAGAAGCCGGCGCAGACGATGTGGAAACTGATGACGGAGTGTTCGAGATCATTACAGCCCCGGACAACTTCACATCTGTGAATAATGCGCTAGAAGAAGCCGGCTATGCGTTTCTGTCCGCGCAGGTGGAGATGGTGCCTCAGAATTACATTACACTAACAGATCCCGCTGACATAAAAAACATGGAAAAAATGCTCGACTTGATGGAAGACAGCGACGACGTCCAGAATGTCTGGCACAACTGCAGCGGATGATAAACGATTCAAACCACGCGTCGCCGGGAAGGAAATCAACAAAGGTAAATACTATGATCAAACACGAAAAAATCCTATGGATAACACGAACAGGGGTCCTGCTGTCGCTGCATATCGTTCTCCAAGCGGTAACTGTCGCTCTGGGAAACCAACTTGTAACCGGCTCGGTAGTAAACCTCATGCTTATCATCGGAGTTATGACAACCGGTCTCGGAACAGGTGTGACAGTGGCCATTCTCTCACCCCTCGTTCCAACACTCCTGGGATTTGTCCCGAACTGGCCGATAATGCCGTTCATTGCACTTGGTAATGTTGTTCTTGTGTTACTCTGGCACTTCGTCGGAAACAGGGAGTTCGGAACAAAGCATCTCAGTAAGATAGCAGCGCTAATTCTGAGCGCGGCAGCAAAATTTGCCGTCCTATACGTCGGCATAGTACAAATCGCGGCGCCCTATATAATAGGGCTGCCCAGGGAGAACCCCCTTGCGGTCATGTTCTCGTATCCGCAGCTTATCACTGCTACGATCGGCGGAACGGTTGCGATCCTCATGCTGCCGCTGCTCAAAAGAGCCCTGGTAAACATCAACCGCACAAGCTGAAAAAATAGTCGGACGCTCTTACAGTTCACTCCCTAATCCATATCAACCCTGAACACGACGTCATCCCGGGCTTGACCCGGGATCCCCCGGAATTTAAGGGGGCGGATTCTCATCCGCCCCTGCTTTTAATTGGATAGTCTCTTCTTTTTAAAGATGTAACTTCGGAACAACAATACCTTCATTGCAACAAACAATAACACCAGCGCAGCGAGCACCAGCCACGTTGTCTGCGTGCTTTGCGGCGCTATTCCCATGAGCAAAAGCATGGGGAACCCAAAGACGATCGCCCACATCTGCTGATAGACCAGATTCTTCGCGGCAGGCGTTTCAAACCCCGGATCCGCTTCGCGAAGCAGGATTATCCCCGTACTGACGGTTCCCGTGAGCATCCCGTATAACGCAAGGAACGACTCGTCTGTGTACTCCGGGAAAATCTTTTTCGAAACGATTATGATCTGATAATATGTCGCGACGGCGCCGATAATGCAGAGCAGCGTGAGAGGTATCCAGAAAGAACGCTCCTTGAAAGCGGAAAGGTCGACAGCTGCAATAGAAGCGACCACCATAAGGTCGAACATGAAGCCGGCTATGCGGTTGAGCATGAAGTTGTTACGGTACTCGCGCTTGACATACTGCTTTTTGCGGCAGAAAACCAATATAAACTTGAGCATGATAGCGCATAGCGTACCGATAAGGAAGTTAAACCCCCAGATGATCGGCTTAACAGTCCCTGAAAACATACCGCCCAAATGGTCGAGACCCATTGATGTAAAGTACATCAGCACAAATGCAGCAATGTATGTCAGAAACACCAAACCTATCTGAACCGTCATTTTGTCGAGTGACTCAGTCAGGGCGATCTCGTCTTTCCTCGTAATGTGTTCGACGGTAATGTCTTCCGCTGTTTCAGGATCGAGAACGGACGGTTTTATGCGCCCCTTTGCCTTCATTATATTCAGATAGATGACCCCGCCGAGGCTTGAAGCCAGAAAGCCCATCGCGGCTATGCCGAGACCGAAGCTGACTCCGCCGTTAAACGGAGGATAGTCCGTCGCGGTCTGGTAAATATTACCCCAGTTGTATGCCTGCCCGGGGCCCTGCCCGTACCCCATTGGAAGCAGCATACCGCCCGCAGCCCAGTTACCAATGACATATGACAGCCCAAGAGTGATCGCGAGCCCCACGACGCCATGCAACAAATACGTCGACACGACTGTGACGCCGGTATTGAACACGTCTGTGTTTGCCTTCTTGTTTTTCCTTCGCTCTTCGGTTTTCAGCGCCAGCGCGACAAATCCAAGCCCCAACCCGTGATATGTAAGGATCTCAAGCGTATAGACCTGAAAAACCTGTATCCCCATATTCCTGAGGACCGCGCTGACCCCAAGTACCAGAAACCCTCCTATGACCGAGCTAGGTATCAAAGACTGGCGCAGAGGTTTGATCAGCCGCCGGAGCATGTTCGCAAACATCATACCGCCCAGCAGGACCGCAAACTCAATAATAAAACTCCATACGTCAAGATCCCAGAAATTCATGCCAGTTGTCATAGTACCGATCTCCTATTTCGTAAGTGGCGGTCAAAGTGTCTCCCAAGCGCTTGTGTATTTTATGTTATCAATCGCTTTCTGTCAATACACGAAAAATTTCCCGGTACTTGAGAGCGCTTCTCGGAGCATTGCTGCGCACCTCATACGACTCGCCGCCAATAGTCGAGAACAAAAGCGTCATCTGTCCTACGATGGCGAACTTCGTGATCTGCCCGACGGGGAAGTCATGTCCCGCGCAACGGAATACTTCGCGGTCAATACTCATTTGTCCCTCGCCTATGAGTGTTTTATCAATCGCCGGCCGGACCTTATACAGAGTTTGACCTTCGTCAGAGCAAATGACCCCGCCGCCTGCTTCTCCGACAATGGTCTCCAACTGTTCATCCTGCCATTTTCCCCATTCTGATGTAGTCGAAAACCTCAGTTCCGCGCCCTCAAGCATACCCGTCTCAGTGTAGACCCCGCTTAAACCGCAGCCGCAGAAAAAGCGGTCCCCTTCCGACCGGATGGCGCCGATTTTATTGCACCCCGGACAGAGAAACAGCGCGGTTTCAATACTCTCCGCCAGGTTTTCCCCGCAGAACCTATCCTGCCTGACCTTCTGCCTCTCACACGCGTCTTCATAAATATCGCGATCTATCGCGCTGATAATCTGCTCTTCGGTCATCCCCTTCAGTTCTTCAACTGTATACCTGTTGACCATCGCGCCCGTCATTTTTCCCTTGCGTTTCTTTTTCGACCAACGGGGCGTTGTGAAGTATCCGCCTTCAAGCCGGAAAGTCACCATCTCCACCCCGCTAAGCTTTACGAGTTTAGCAGTCGAGGCGGGGACCGGCGCCGTGATACCTGTAAAGGACCTGTCCCCTTCTGCAAACAAGCAGACATTCGCTCCAGCCTTGAGCCTGCGAATCATTTCCTTGATCGCATAGACGTCAGCCCTTGTTTTGTTGAACGGTATAGGGTCAAACAAAAACTTCAGCATCTTTGACGCAAAACCGTTTCTGAAGGCATGCTCGCTCGCCAGATAATACATCTGGCGCGAAAACGCCAGCCCCACAAGCGCCGGATCAAGATCAGTATTGTGATTCGAGATAATAAGGCTCGGCGCCTCCGGACCTTTCTGCTTCTCGCACCTATACCCCATACTCCTCTTCAAAATCGGTCCCGCAGTATATCTAAGTAACACAAACGCAACCCGATGCCACAAATAACGCTTCATTCTATCACCAACCCTCCGCACTCTGCACTAACTCTCCGCTTCCTGTAGGGCGGGGGCTTGCTCCCGCCATCCCGAACTATCGCCCGCACCCTGTACTAACTCTCCGCTTCCTGTAGGGCGGGGGCTTGCTCCCGCCATCCCGAACTATCGCCCGCACTACATCCTGATTTCCCTGCATTCCAGATAGTACCGCTTCTCGCGTGCACGGCCTACGGAGAAGCTTTTTTTCGGGAACAGCCTCTTTGCCGCTACTGTTGCGAATAGTTCGGATTTATCCATCGCGGGTAATATGATACCGAGTGTGTCTTCTTCCTCAATTAGCCTATGTACCACGTCTTCGCCGTGAATGTAGTCTATCCTGCAGCCGGAACGTTTCGCATACTCGTCCAGGAAAGCCTGTATCGCGGCAATCATGTTCCCTATGCAATCCGCTGATATGCCGATGGCATCTCTGCGCCCTTGCGATACCCAACATAGTTTGTAGTCGGTTCCGGGCGCCATCGTTGCCTCAAACTCACTGATAAAATCAATTGGTTTGACCCCGAACACCACCCTGTGGATGGCTTCGAAGCCGATCGCCGGATCATATAGGTTGTTGACTTCGATCATTGCCCGGCGCGCAGGGTGGACCAGCCTTTCACTCTCGCTCAAGCCGGATTTCAGCGCGTTCCAGTACTCTTTAGCAGCCGCTAAGGAGTGGTTCCCGTCGCCCATCACCATTAGTATATCGTTCTCTTCATGTAACGCTCGCATGGCGGACGAAACCGCTTCGGCATCGCCGCCTGTGACCTGCATGCCCCTGATACTGCCGCCGCCCTCCATAAGAGTAAAGTCGTACAGCAGCGGCAAGCTGTCTGCCTTTTCCGAAAGCGGCTCGATCACAGTCTTGTCACGGTCGTCGATAAACGCGATAATATGCGGCAGTTCCAGCGAAGCCGCCGTCCTGATGCGGATACGCGTCGGCAGCCTGTCGAGCACGGTGCCTTCGCTTGCGCGGATTGCCGCTTCGGTGCAGGAAAACTCGTAATCTTCAAGGTCGATCGTTCCAAGGAGGCCTCTCCGCACATGCCCGTCCGGCAGCGTCCGTTCGATAAAAATAAAAGAGTCCTTGATTTCACGCAAAACTCCGCTGCGCAGGCACTCGTCCATTGCGGCGGCGATTTTTTCAATTTCGTTCGCCTCATCGATCCCTTCCAGATATGCCTCAGGCAGGATCATATTAAGCGTAGTCGGCGCCCCGGCGACCTTATCGCGAACGCGCTCCCAGTAGTCACGCTCCGAGGAAAACTGGTCGCACGCGATAACGCTCCAGTTTTCCAGAGATATGCCCTCCGGCAATAGGATATCAGTAGGCATAAAAATGTCTTTTTTCATTGATAAATCTCCAAAAACATGCGTCTGAGTTCGCGGATGTACTCGGGGGTCGTTCCGCAGCAGCCTCCGACGATTTTTACGCCGAGTTCCGCGTACTGCGCCATCTGCGATGCAAACTCCTCCGGGCCTATGCTGTACGACCCGGTTTCGCTGTTCGGCAGGCCCGCGTTCGGCTTCACGATCAGGGGAAGGTTCGTCACTTTTGCGATGCGTTCCACGGTCGGGTACATCTCCGCAGGCTCGTATGAGCAGTTGATGCCGATTGCCGCTGCGCCTGAACGCTCTGCGGTTTCGGCAAACACTTCAGCCGTACAACCCATGTATGTAACACCCGTCTTATTGAAAGTCATAGTAGCAAGAACAGGCAGGCTTGTATTCTCGGTCACAGCCGTTATAGCCGCCCTAAGTTCCATAGCGTCGCTCATTGTCTCTACCGCCGCAAAGTCAGCTCCCGCTTCGGCGCCTGCAATCGCCTGTTCCAGAAACAGCCTGTACGCCTCCTTAGCCTCAAGGTCGCCCATGGGCGCCATCAACAAGCCGAGCGGCCCAATGTCAAGCGCGACCTTCGCCTTGCCCCCGCAGGCGCGTTTTGCGATCACGACTGCGGCGGTGACTATCTCCCCGGGTGAATATCCGGTACCCAAAAGCGCGTGGGCGTTAGCCCCAAACGTGTTCGTACAAATAATATCGCTCCCCGCTTCAACATACAGTCTATGCACGTTTTCAACCGCAGCCGGAGCGATAATGTTCAGTATGTCAGGCCTTTCCCCGGGTCCCAATCCGCTGTCCTGCAGCATAGTACCCATCGCGCCGTCATAAAAAACAAATTTGCGTTCGTTAAACAGCATTAGCGCAGCTCCTCCAAAAAATGAAATATTTGATATCTCCCCCGCATTGTGATATCATTCAGGTCACTGATTCAATAAAGGTTTGGTATCTTATGAAGATGATAAGCAAGCTCCTGTCGCTCTTTATCGCCGCTGCGATCCTTGCGTCGCTGACCGGGTTCGCTGCCGCGGAGCAGGCAGGTTTTGAAAACTTCACCTATTCTAATAACTATACCGCAGGCCAGTTCCGCGACGTCCGGGAAACAGACTGGTTCAGGCCGTATGTCGAAGACGCTTATAATTTTGGTTTCATGCGAGGGAAGAGTGACAGCACATTCGATCCGGGCGGACGGCTTACTCTCGGAGAAGCGGTAACGCTGGCGGCGCGTCTGAGCAGCATATATCATACGGGAAAAGCAGACTTCAAGGAGACCAACCCATACTACTCCGTTTACGCGGACTATGCGCTCCAACATGGGATCATCGACCAGCATGGCAACTAT
>Ga0123353_10012870_pt1 | contig 11937 bp, 7 predicted proteins | sample TergutLab28metaG_3_FD_92763 | JGI IMG/M metagenome (GOLD analysis project Ga0123353, IMG submission 92763) | Labiotermes labralis P3 segment gut microbial communities from Petit-Saut dam, French Guiana - Lab288 P3 | ecosystem: Host-associated > Arthropoda: Insects > Digestive system > Gut ... | reverse complement strand
GGGGACCCGTTGCGCTGACCACGTGACACCCCTCTATCCGCAAAAGTTGGCACTAACTTCGCCGACCGGCGGCGGCCGCTCTGTCGGTATAGTTCGCGTGCAGACTAAGGCCACGGAGTTTAGAGTTTTAAGTACCACAGTTAAATTTTCCGTAATGTAACCGACATTTTTGTGGTAGAAAACCTACCATATTTATTACACACTCAGATATATCTCGTACTGCTCTTTATTCCTTTAAAAACTTGGTGGGATTAAAAATGTGGCATTTTTGATCATCTGAACCTATGTCGTAACATTTGCTTTGTAGGTGGCGTTTTATGTGTGGGAGATTTCTTTCTTTAAAAACATTTCTTTTAAGACACCTGGATTTTAGGCAATCTAGGGTACTTTTTCAATAGGTTACCTGCAGATTTAGCATATATTTTGAATGTGTTTGTGCTTATGGTTTATGTAGCGATGCAGCCAGTAGTTCGGAATTTGCAGCCTGCAATTGTATAGTCGTTAGTGAAAATTAAGTACGAAAGGATAAGCAAGTAAGTAGATTCAAATAAATTTAAGGTACTGTCCCGGAATTTGCCTGATGGGAGTGAGGAAGACCACGCAAATCCTCAATATATTTTGTTTTCCAGCTGAGATTTGAAAAGGGAATATGTAAAATGAAAATGAGAATCTTTAGAGCAAGGGCTTCCAAACCTTTTATGGCAAAAAGGCCACACCGGACACTGCAGCTTCGTCCGCAGGCCGCACTTGGACAAATAACAAGTGGTGTACCTAACCGCCTAAGTTATTCTGTAGTTTTCATAGTATAGACATAATTAATTTGTGGCTGCGGTCCGCATGATACAAAATGGCGAACAGCATGCGACCCGCGGGCCGCGAGTTGGAAACCTATGGCTTAGAGGCTAAACCCACGTGTTCTGCACACTCATAATTGTTATTGTATTTCTTTACAAATTAAATTATAAAGAACCACACTTCGGCAAGGTGGGTGGATGCAAATTTCAAACTGATTCTGTTGTAAAGCAGAAATTACATGTATTATACCAAAATAAAAACGAATACAGACCTCTCCCATTTACTGTAGACCGTTCATAGAAGGCGTCTTCCGTATTACTAGTAGTAAAGCTCTTCCGAATAGGAAAGGTAACCTATCCATTAGATGCTCGTTTAAGAAATGTTCATACCTCGAGTAAGGTTAATTTGACTTTTGTGTCACTGGTAAGAATAACATTCAGGGGTATGTTGCGGGAACATTCCAGTGAAGTGTTGTCGGGCTGCATCCTTATCGCGGCCACTTGTGTGGTCTCCTCCGAGAAACGCTTCCTCAAAAGCAGCTGCCGGAACACCTCCTGAAAATCTGCGGAAAGGCAGTTAGCGTAGAAGAACTGCAAGACATTAAGGAGAGAGGAAAATAGGAGAAGATTTTAAAGTAAAGTAAAGAAAAATTTTGAAGGAAGATGATAGAGGAGGGGGAAGAAAAAGAGGGAAGAAACTGTGAAAAGATGTATCATTCGTTAGCTGACTGAACAAACTGGCCTGAACAAGAAACAGATCACAGTATTTTCGTTGAGGTGGCATAATGAAGTGTGTGTGAATGGAAAGAGGTATTCCATGTCGGAGGATATAGATTTTCCAAGTGGATTTCTTAACTGTTTATTTACTTTTGGTTCCAATGTAATATTCGGAAATTAATTAAAAATAAGTATATTTTCCCCCCCCCCCCCAACAAAAATTGATGTACTTCTTCTAGGTTTGAAATAAAGCAGGTAAAGCAATGCCGTTAGAGGCCTGGACAGGCTCAGCGGTTTTCAGGAGGTTGAGACGCACAGATTTCAAGGCAATAGGCACAGGATGGTGCGTAAGGCTGTCAGCCTCACGCACCGGTCGCCTTTATCCCCCCAGGAAATATTCCTGGTATTCATTTCAGGTAGAGACTGAGTCGACCCCAGGGCCAAAATGCGGCCGGAAGCATTATGTCGATGAAAAATTCCAATGACACCATCGGGAATCGAACCCGCGAACTTCCGGCTTGTAGCGCACAGCCTTAACGTTTTATAATATGCCCACAAAATATCAACATTTCAAGAAAAAATGTTACCATAGCCCAATGTGTTATAACCCACAAACAAAAAACCATCTTACAACAGCCTAACGTCAACTATAGTGGTCGTACCGCACCGTTAACCTCCAAAGTTGCATTTTATATATTTATTCAACAAATATAGGTACCGAATATTTTAAACATGGTGTATACTCTCTGCTTTCTTCTCTTGAAAATGCAGTGTGTTTCATAATTCTAACGTATTTGGTTCCTGTATTTTTCACATTTTATATACAGGGTGTGCTAAAATTAAAAAAATGATTCCGGCGCCAAAAGGTTAAGCAAGTATAAAGAATGCAAATTAGATCCACACCGACAGCATTTAAAAGAAACCACAAACAACAGAGAGTTACGTCGCAAGTTTCAAACAAATATTTAGGCTACTCGAATATTTACCCACTTACAGACTTACAATCCGTACATTTGTTTCTACGATCCGCGAGATTCCTGATTTCACCACAATAAATATTCCATTTTTTTTTACAAACAAAATGCAGTAATTAAAATTCCACAAGACCGATCACAAGACACACTTAATATTAGGTACCAACTCCTACATGTTTCGGCATCTCGGTGCCATCGTCGGCGAGTTTATTAACAACAAATCATCGTTACGTCCAACACGCATGTCAGGTGCAAGTCGCTCTCACTTTCATCATGATAATTACAAGTCTTGAAATGTTAACATTCTAAATTACGCATGTTAACAAGTAGAGTCCACATTGCTGCAATAACAACACAGTGCAACAGCGAGCATTTTCTGTTGCAAGTTCGCAGTTGTATATATTTCCTGGATTGTGTATACAAACATTTGTGACAGTATATGATACGAAGGAAACTCGTCCGGCTGAAGCGTACGACGTATCTCCTGTCAAAGTAATTTAGTGTTGGTTAAAATATGGACTGTAAGAAGACGCAAGTTAAGAATAACATAAAATTTACAGAATAAAATATATTCAGTTGGGCCTTATGACAGTCCGGATCTGCGCTTTGTTGGACCTTGTATCAGATCTCGTAGCTCATTGCTTCGCTGGCTTTCATTTCAAATAAGATGTTTCCTGTTTTAACAAATAATTTTTCCCGGAAAAACATATAGATGCTTTCATTAACGTGAAAAAGTGTTAATTTTGCAGGTCGCCCGTCATTTTTTTTATTTTTGTCTTCTGCTATTTTATTATAGACTTATCCCCAATATTTTATACAGTTTACTAGATCTTGTAAACTCTGACCACAAACCCCTATCAGATCTGTGCAGGTTTCACGTGTTGTCGCTGTACAATCGATAATGAAAAACAACGGAAAATAGCTGGGCGCAATTTGGGGAATCTTGATAAGCCTCAAGCAGATTAAATCTACATTTGAAATACTTTACTTCACGTTGTTAATAATAATAATAATAATAATAATAAATTTTGTGGATGGGATCATTTCCCGTCTGCAGCCAAAATGGTAAAGCAGCAGGGAGTGACCAAAGATATGGATCATATAAAGTAACTACCCTACAGAATTTACCAATTGACACGAACATTTTTTAGGTTATGTCCGAACTGTGATGCATCTCACAGTTTGTTTGTTGATGGTGGGTTTGACTAATGTCTTTGGAATAGCAAACTGAGTAACCATTTCTCAAAATCTGTGAATTTGTACTTTTGGACGGATTTTTTAATTTGTCACACGTCGAGGTATTTCCAGTCTGTAATTGTCTCTCTCCCTCTCTCTTGAAATATTAAACTTAAATAAAACCAAGTTTTTGCTATTATTCCGATTCAAAAACTCGTAGAATTTTTTTTTGTGAATATTAGATTTTCTTAACGCTCATTGCAGTTAATTATTATTCAGAGATTTATTAATTATAGGCTAACTTTAAAGATGATTTCACATTAAATTTCTGACATCTAAATTCGCCGATTTTCTGAACTACACACTTCGATCCTACGTCTTCAGCTCTGTTTCTTCAAAGACACGTTACTACATAATACTAATTACCATACAATTAATAGAATATAAATTATTAATTAGTAATTATCCATTACTTTAGTATTTATTTAGACTGTGATTTAACAAGGATTAGAATCAAATTAGTGAACACAACATATTTTCTTAACTGCTAATGAAATACTTTTCAGTTATTAATTTGGCTCTAGCGCATTTTAAATCGCAGTGTAAATAACTATTGTTTAGTAACATTTGTTTCGGAAGAAGCAAGAGTGTTTACAGAATTTTTCATTAACTTTCACATCTTGCCAGAATAATAGATTCCCGCCCAGCAAGTACTCAGAGGTACAGGTTTGTTTCCGCTAAATGAATGCATGCATACATATTCAAATAGTGCATAAACGTTCCTGTTTTTTATACTCTGTATTATTATCACTCGGTAGCGTAGTTGGTTGAGGCACAGCGCTACAAATCGGAAAGTCGCGGGTTCGATTCCCGATAGTGTCATTGGAATTTTTCATTGACATAATCTTACCGGCCGCACTATGGTTCTGGAGTCGCCTCAGCCTCTAACACTAACGAGTACCAAGCATGTCTCCTGGAGGGTAAGGGCGGCCGGTGCGTAAGGCTGACCTTACAACCTTCACGTGCCGATTTTCTTGAATCTGGGAGCCTCAACTTCCTGGAACCCTCTGCGCCTGTTTAGGGATTGCTTGTGCTTTACTGTATTATTACCTTCTCCCTGACGACAGAAAAGGCTCGCAAATCATTTATCTTCCTTCGCGCAAGGAACGACCACAATAAGCTTTCGTGACTGTTCAAGAGGACAAAGAAACCAATCACAGCGAGCGGCAAGACGTTCACACTTGTCGGGAAAACAATAACAAGGGACGTCTACTTGGCAGCCAATGTTATTAAACTTGCTTACAAAGAGAAGTGAAGTCGGGAGCGAGGGTATTCAGGGTTGCTTGCAGAGAGGGGTCATGACAATCTCGACACCATTCCTTCACATCTTTCCCACCCTGGTCGATCTCTAAGGGGACGACCATCTCGACTGGACGACTGAATCTTCGCCCTTCCGGGGTACGGAGAATAACTGTCCGCACCTTTTGATCTCTCCCTTCCTGTAGGCCTTCAACAATTGCTTTCGTCAACATGTGTCGCGGGCGCCCGTCCGCCTGGGTCAGGACGACGTCCCCGTTTCGTGTATCGCTGGACGACTGTGGTTTTCGCACTTCGTGAAAATTCCTCAGTTGAAGTAGGTACTCTTTCTGTCAACGTTTCCGGAAGTCATCTGAAAGTTTCAATCTCAATCGGAACTCTTTGGCTAGATCCTTTCTAGTTTCGGGCTCCGGACCTGTTGGGATGGTGATGAGGCCTCCTCCTATCAAGAAGTGTGCTGGAGTGAGGGCACGTTGCGTGATAGGCCTTGAGTTTACAGCGGCCTCAATTCTGATCAGCGTGGTATTGAGTTATTCCTCCGTGAGGCTCGATTGTCCGAGTACTTTACGAAGACAGCGCTTTGTAGTACCCACTATCCGCTCCCACCAGCCTCCCCCACCAAGCCGCTCGTGGTGTGATAAACTTCCAAGCCACACCGTTTTGGGCAAGGAACTGGTGGGTCTTGTAACAGGACAGAGCGTGCCAAAACTCGGTAAGCTCCAGATTTCCAGCCTGGAACGTCTACGCATTGTCTGAGTAAACTGTACGAGGAAGACCTCGACGACCAATGAACCGTTGAAGTGCCATGAGGAACTTAGCAGTTGTCATATCCGTACATAATTCAAGGCGCACTGCTCTAGTGGTGGCACATGTGAATAGGGCGAAGTATGGCTTTTGCGCCTCCCTACCTACCTTGACGTAGAGGGGGCCGGCAAAATCTACACCCGTGACTGCAAAGGAGCTTGAGGGCCTCACGCTGTCTGCTGGCAATGGAGTTTCAATTTGCTGTCCTCGTGGATCATTTAAGATTTTGCACGGCAGACACATATGCAGGGCCCTCTTGATAGTTTGTCGGCCTCTGACGATCCAAAACTCGGTACGAAGCTCCGTCAAGACGACGCGGACTCCGACGTGATGCAGTCGGATATGCGTCTGCAAAATAAGCAGTACCGTGAAGCGATGGCAGCCCGCAAGAGGCAATGTGTGGCGTTGTTCTCTGCTAAGATCGGTACACTATAGTCTACCGCCTAGGCGGATACGTCCGTCCTCCAAGAAGGGGTTGTACCGGGCTATTTTGGAGTTATTTGGCAAAGTTGAGCCCCTTTAAAGAGCTCCCAGTTCTGGCGTGAAGGTTTCCTTTTGCACCACTCGGACCCAATGCCAGCGTGCAGCCGCTAGTTCCGCCGCTGTCAGCTCTCCGCCGGATTTCTCCTTTCGCCGCATGTTTTGCAGGAATCGAAGGAACCATGCCGTCGTACTAATTAGCTTCCACTAGGGCTGAATCTTAATGTGTCGATGAGGCTTGCACTTATCGTAGCCGTCAGAACGTGGTGAGGACCCCTTTTCTTCTCCTCTGGGAGTGATTCGGTCGTTGCAAATGTTCCAGACGGCCAACACCCTGGATATTTCCCGAGCCACTGTGGCCCTTGCCACCAGATGTCTAGCGATTGTACATGGTTCCCCAGTACTCCTCTCGGAAGGTAGTCGGCTGGGTTCTCCCGATCCGGGAAGTGTTCCATTGCATGGGCGAGGTGCGGGAGTAAATCTCCGTGATCCGGTTGCAGACGAACGTCTTCCACATATTCGGGTCACTCCGTATCCAACTTAAAGCCACGGTGGAGTCAGTCCACAATGTCGCCCGAGTGAGGTCGTAGCCTGTCGCATCACAGAAGTAGCTCAGCACCCGTGCCCCCACTAGCGCCGCTAGAACCTCCAATCTCTGCAGCGTTACCCATTTAATTGAGTCTAGTCTGTTCTTGCTGCAGGCCAAACAGACAAGGGTGTTGTCTTCCCTGGTTGAACGAACGTAGAGAGACGCTCCATAGGCCCTTTCGGAGGTATCGCAGAATACGTGAGTTTGGGAGCTTCGTTCCTTCGAAGTGACAAGTCATCGAGGGACGTGCACCTGCGACAACGAAGACAAACCAAATACCTAAGCATGCCATCGTGTTCCAAGGTCTGTGGGCAGAAGCTCGTTTCAGTTGATGCCTCGGCACCAGGTGTCCTGGAAAAACACCTTTCTAACGAGTGAAACCGGAGAAAACAACCCTAGTGGATCATAGAAGCTTGTTGTTATTTGCAAGATTTCATCTTCGTTGTTGGCCCTTCCTTCAACTTGCTGGTTATTTCGTCCGTGTAAATATGCAAGCAGTCGGCCTCAGTGTTTCAGCTTGCCCCCAGGACCTGCGTCTGCGCTTCAACGCTCTGCCCTCGGCCTTCCAGATGGCCTTCAGCTGCTCTGCGTTGGTGGCCCATTTGACTAGGGGTAGGTTAATCAATTTCATCATCGCGGTTAGCTCGTAGTAAATTTTATCGCACCGTTTTCATCTTAAGCGCCGGCTGCGAAGTCGTCCATAAACGTACTTTTATCTATTAAGCGGCAGCCGCGGGGAACGTCGCCTTATACATTTCCGCGTGTTCCCTGACAGTCGCAGAGAGCAGGAATGGATTACAAGTAAGTCCAAAGGGGAGTCGGGTAACAGATAAGTTATTACCTGGTCTGTCGTGTGGTAGCGCCCTTCGCCGTCTATGGTGGTTCTGTACAAGAAGAATCTGGTCAAGTCACGATCTTCCTTATCAATGACCAATTGTAAGAACGCTTGCATGATGTCGCCGACGATAGCCGAGTGATGCAATCTGAGCCGTAATTGGATCGCGAGAATCTCGAGCAGGAATTTCGGCCCCATTTCCAGGGCTTCGTTCAGAGAAGGTGCGTTACTCTCGTGGGATGATGCATCAAATACTATCCTCCACTTCGTCCTCCCACGCTTCACTTTCTTTACCGCCTGATGTGGTAGGCAAACCGCTTTTGTCGAGTTTTCCAGGGGGGCTACATCCACCTGCCCCTTTCGCAATATAGTCTACCATCTGAGAGTAGTATATCTCCTTCAGGGCTTCGTTGTTGTCGAGCCTCTCCCTCAAGTTACTTAGTCGTTTCGCTGCGTTCATTCTGTTGTTGGGCAGGACGACACCCTGCTTCTTCGGAAGAGAAACTTCCCTTCGCTGATCTTGAATGCGAAAACACGCATGGAACTCTTCCACGAGCGCTGAGTCTTTGGCGCTCATGCCTCGATCGGTCCCGGCGGTTATTCCTATGGCCTTGAAGTCCCAGAAGCGTCTGAGTTCATCATCGGGTGGCAAATAAGGTCGGTCGGCGTGAACAAAGTTCACCACAGTTGATTTCACGCGTGCACCGGACCGGTTTCCACCAAGCACCCAGCCGAAGATGGTAGGGATCAGCACCAAGGATTCAGAAAGGCGTATTGGCGAACCGTCCTGTATTATTTTCCAGTACAAGTCGCCATCAATGTGGATTTCGACGGGCAAGTCCTCTAGTAAATCTGTCTTGCGGTCGGCCAACCGTATTCTACGGACACGTGCCAAGTTTCCGACTTCCTGCGGGACAGCTGGCTGTGGGGAAAGCATGTACGCGCTCTCAAAGGCGCCGATCGGAACAGTACAATTTGACCAAACCCCCGTGACGTTAAACCGGACAAGTCTGCGTTGGCTTGGTAGGGCAGACTGCGACTCAAATGCCGAGACGTTCAGTTCTCGATGCTCAATGGACCTCAGTTTTAGGTCTTCTATCAAGCCCAAATCGTCCAGTTGGCAGTGATCCTGGCGTGACACACAACAAAACAACACTCGCAGTACGTACCCGACTCAATCGCTCTTCAATCCTGGTCACGGCACCAAAAAATGACGGGAACACAATAACAAGGCACGTCTACTTGGCAGCCATATTTATTCACCTTGCTTACAAATAGAAGTGAAGTTGGGGGCGAGGGGATTCAGGGTTGCTTGCAGAGAGGGGTCAAGACAATCTCGACATCATTCCTTCACAACACTGTTTGTATCTACTATTACCTGGAGTTAATTATATTTCAGAAAAATAAAATGAAGCTACATTTTATACGAGTATGATGTTCAGTCTGTCCGTCATAGAAAGCACAGTGTGTTTCCACTGAATGCTGTATACAGGAGAAAAGGACGTTTATTGTGAGGTTCTTGCAAAAGGCATAAATACACTGTGTGTTAAAATGCAAATTTCTCCTGTCGTTGTATAAATTAACCACAGTTGTTTAAGGAAACTTCTTTTTCTTTCCGTTACCGATCCATACAGTTCTATTCAATGTTAGTACTGTAAAAACTATTTTATGTGTGTGTAATTCATATATACTCTGTATATTTGCTTATTGTGGGTCCATACATAACACACTGTCGAAGGCGCAGACTGTATAAATAGGGTAGAACTGTAGGCTGGTTAGCGAATAATAACTTGGAAAGGGTGTACAAAGAAGTGGAATTGGCCTAATATGAAGTGCCGCTCCAACGTTTGCCTGGAGGAATTGAGTGAGGTCTTACACAGCGGAACCGGCCTATGGGTAAAAACATGCCCTCCTTCACCTCCCGAAAATGAAAAAGATTTCTTGTTTATTGGCAACACATATGCACCCGGACTGATATTTTCCGATTTACAATAAATATATACAGATATTTCTGTTTAATAAAGAAACAAATTAAAAAAACTTGTTATTCGGTTTGTTTAGCCATAAATTTACCTCTTTGTATAATTTTTCAGTTACACAAAAAATTACAAATATTTTTCGTAGTTGCTGAGCACAAAGCAGCTATTTCTTTACGGATTTGCACAAGTAGAAAGGAATTCTTAGTTCCAAAGGTAATCAGCACCACCTGTTTTGTGACAGAAGGGCTGAGAAAATTTCGGAAGAAACATGTGTGCTGTTGTTTCCGTATGCATGACAAATATTTCTGTATGGGCGTGGGTACACGACATATTGTGGGTTGTGGAGCGGTGGGAAATGTTTCTATATTCTGTTTCTGGTGTTAATGTGTAAAAGGAACAGGCTTCCCATGACAGGCTTAACTGTTTGCTTTCTCGATCGTCGTCATTCTTCAGTAAATACATAGTGGTTCATTTCGAGTAACTAAATAATTACCGGCAGTAAATAAGCATCTTGCGAAATAAGCAAAATAAATTATATTTAAATAATTCTCTCTCTTCTATCGGTCTATTCTCTCAGATAAAATTAGGCTCCACACTCACTAGATATGGTTAGATTCAGGCACTGGCCGCTTGTCGCAGAGGGTAGGCTTCCGGGTACCCTTTGGGTAGCAGGCTGAGATCGATCCCGAGATAGTCTCTATCAGTAACAAAGAGGAGAGCCCAGAAGTTGCCGTCAATCAAGCCTTACACTCCGTATCTAATCACTTACTGGCTTCAGATATATCTAATTCTAAATGTTTATTGAAATGAATGGCCTCTCTACAGCTTATTTTGACTCGCATACAGCAGTATTGGGAAAGAAGGCTGCGGTTGTAACACTGCATGTAAGGCCTACACGTAGAAGAGAGGGTAACGTAAAGAAAGGAATATTAAAGGAATCCCCAGCTGAAGAGCGGTGAAAAGTCTGAGGCGGTTCTGTGCTGCATGTAGCTGACTAACAAAACAGAAATGCGATCGTCGGAATTCTTTACCAGGCACTGTCGTCCTTCTCTAAATGTTACATTTCCCTTAGACCCACACATCGGATTCATGTTCATTTTACAGTTTTACGTACCTGTCGGAAAGTAAAATGCCATGACTCACACACGCACACAGCAATAAATTGCGGAATTTTTTTTCCCTCATTTAATAAGCTGTCAGGAACTTAGACAAGGAAATATTGCTTCAAGTGAGTCAAGGCAAGTAAGGAATTTTAAAAATATCGAAGAAAGAAATTGTGTTCCAGTGAATACAAAATACTGGCACTTTTCTGGAGGAAATGAAAAAAGTAACGTGACAACATACAATAGTCTATGTTGCGTTAGGTTATGAACATGCCACTTCTCTAACATAAAGTAGAACCCTCACCGGTCTATCCAACTTGCTCAATATTATTGGTTACTATTAGGTTGCCAGGGTTAATTATAATTGATTGTTTTCACGAACGGCACGACAAAACTCAGTAACGATGGGGTTACGCTGTGAATTTATTCCTTCTTAATTTAATCTACAGCCTTGCGTTTGTGTTTATTGATAGAACCCTCATAAGGGAATTTAGATTAACATTTTACCGAAACTCAGACATAGAGAGGAACAAAAAAAAAGTGGCACAACACAGAAACGCACATAAATATGCAGAAACTAATTAAGATTGATAGATGATGATGTGGCAGATACAAAATTACAGTTGGTTCCGTTTCCGACTGCATGCTATTAGACATGCACTGATCGATTTCGCGTTAACATTTAGGAAACGGTAAGTTGGTAGACCTGTCAAATCGCTTCTCCAAATCTCGAAAGCCTAAACAATGCCACATACATCATATTGTAAATCGATTCAAACAATTCGTGAGAAAGAAGTCCTTCATAGTACACCACGTTCTACAGTGGCATGAAATTTGTATGTGGCTTGCAGACTATTTACAGGAGTACATAAATTTTAGACGAGAATATCTGAAAGTAAACTATCAGTGGAATGACAGATGAATACAAAACAAGTACTTGTAACTGGCAGAGCACGTGAACCAGTGGACATGGCGACCAAATAAAAGAAAAAGTGTTACTGGCAACATTATAAACTACTGATTTATTTTTTACTTCAGTGTTAGTAAGGAGACTGCATAACGAGGAGCTAAATGATTTGTACTCCTCACCCAATATTGTGCGGGTGATAAAATCGAGAAGAATGAGATGGGCTGGGCATGTGGCGCGTATGGGGGAGGAGAGGGGGGCG
>Ga0123353_10012868_pt1 | contig 11939 bp, 5 predicted proteins | sample TergutLab28metaG_3_FD_92763 | JGI IMG/M metagenome (GOLD analysis project Ga0123353, IMG submission 92763) | Labiotermes labralis P3 segment gut microbial communities from Petit-Saut dam, French Guiana - Lab288 P3 | ecosystem: Host-associated > Arthropoda: Insects > Digestive system > Gut ... | reverse complement strand
AATAAAAAAAAAAAAAAAAAAAAAAAAAAAAAAAAAAAAAAAAAAAAAAAAAAAATTTTTTTAAATTTTTAAAAAAAAAAAAAAAAAAAAAAGACTATCAAATGATTTTCTATCAGTAATAAGTGTATATATATATATAAAATTTATCTTATTGTTAAGAACTTTAAAACAATTGGTATGGTTCCGCCTGAACGCATATTAGCACCAGTCCGTGTATATGCGTTCTTGTGGTCCTTGAACTCCTGCAGACAAATCAAGCAAGTAGCAGCGTGTGCACAATGTGGTACAGTCTATGTCATTCTCGAACAAACCCCTGCTGTTCGTCAGGAAAGGGGGCAAACATGGCCGAAATAAATAAAGACAATAAATAGAAGACTAAGAAATTTGTATAATTTATGCCACAGGTTTTAAAAACGAACCATCAGAAAATGGAAAATCTCCAGATGACGCGGCCACCAAACATCTGCAAATAAAATGCTCTCTTGTTGTAATTAAACGCTGTAATACGACAGTGCCAGCTTACTTTCTAATGGGTTTCGTGTTCTTTTTTTTTTTTGTACTATAAACAAAGTTCATAGAATTCATTAATGGCTTGTACTTAAAGACACCTATTGATAAAAATCGCTTCAAAATGACTTCCAGTACTTGATTTTCAAGTTGGAAATAAACGAATTGGTCAATTGTTATAAAACAAGATATAATCATGTTGATGAATTATGAATTAGATAACCACCAAACGCTGAACATGAAACTGTGACATATATTTAATTGTAAATGTTCTATAAAACAGCAAGCAAAATAGGTGGGTTCAGTGTAACAATGTAAAGGAAAAATTAATCTTGTCCCCGTGCACGACATGAAGGCATGTGGGGGAGAGAAGTTATAGCTGCACACATTATCAACCCCGACAATAGATGGAGTAAGTGGTCAGATTCACACCCCAATCTCTTGTCCTCTAGCAAGAGCCACAGATACCCACTGAATACGAAGGTAGGTGGAACCTAGAGCCGGTTTGGAGACGACGAAATTCTCTTAACTCTCCCGGGAATCCAACCACGAGTCCTAGGTTTTCCAGCTCGAAACCTAATCACTAACCGACTGAGCTCTCGCGAGCCCCATCTAATTTGAAAGCGAAGAAAACGAGCCTAAATAACTGCCCTTCCTTCACCATCCTGATGAAGTAACGGTACTTGTTTTAAAGCAATATTCAACTGATTCGCACCCAATTATGGTTTTACCACATAACATTTTCTTATATTTTTATTGTATCGGGAAGCGGATCGTCATTAATGTCCTATCGATCAGGCGGAAATATTTATTCCAGTTGTTGTACAAAATTTAAGTGTCATCGTGTATGTACAGTACAAAGTGGGCGTGAGACAGAGTGGGATTCGTGACTTGTCAGTAAATAATTTAGAAGACTGTGTGGGGGAGAATGTTAGTTGTATCTATCGAAACGTCGGTTCATTTCTATACGTCATTCTTTTCGAAGTGTATGGAGAGATGGAGCGAGTGTGCCAAAGTACAACAGCTTGCATTCAACGCCACCACATATCTTCCTTTAGTCAACACAAGGGAAGAAAACTACATTCCAGTTGTCTTGAGAGCTAAGAAATACACGACTATATGGACATCAGCACCATCCCTCGTGCAGGAAATATAAACAATAAGCCATACAAAAAATTAAAAGAACAAGACTTTGAAAGCAAGAGTTTACAGAAGAAACAAACAGTTAACAACAGATCCTCACCATGCAGCACGATGCTAGAAGCCGCTAGAAGGGATAGTTTCTCTGGTTCTTCTGACAAGATGACTCTTGCACTGCTGTCACCAATACATACTGTGTTTCTTTCACGTACACCGTAACATTTCGTATCTGTTTACTAACAATAAAACCAGACACAAACACGTTTCACTTTTAAGAGAGACTTGTTGTAACTAAAATATAACAGAACACTTTTCACGGCACTAAGCAACATCACCTAGTAACAATGACACCAGCACAAACAGCAGTAAGAGCTATCCACACGTGCTGCTAACACGACCACAAGCAGTCCAGAGCACCGACTCTGGTCCTGCCACGGCAGCCCACCCACACCAACAGGCAACACAACAAAGAATAGTGCTGTATGCGCGCGCAAGTTTCGGCACAAGAAAAGAACGGAGACTCAGCTGAAGTTTCTCCTGGAGGGGTGAGAGGAACAGAGTTATTCCAGTTGAGGCATTGGTTGGCAGACGGCACAAATAATACTGCACTCAGCAGCTCAAGACGGCAACACCAGAGGTTCGTCGGCTTGTTTTCCTGTCGGTCCGACCCGAATATTACCGGACACAACCGATACTAGTGGGACAGAGATGGAAATGCTCTTTACAGAGTGAAAGAGACAGATAAAGTCCCTAGGGGAGGAACAACTGGAAGACTGGCTGAAAAGCTGCATGGCTTGTTTATCTTCTTTGTGGTGCATGCTGGTGTCCGGAATCTTTCTTACCTGGCAACTAAACTGACAATAATCAAGTTACATTTCTTTTAGTGTGGATAAAAAAAAAAGGATGTAAGAATTGAGGGTTGAACCCCAACTTGCTTCTCCCATCCTCCCCGAGTTCAGTTCTAGTATACCTACCTGGATTTACAAGGCCCCAAAACAGGGGTTTCAAATATTCATCCCTCCCTGCTTGATTTGAGGCTGCCTCCGCGAAGTAGATGAGAGCTGCGCTCTTCTGAGTTATTTCGCAGCGGGTAGTGCTGCGTAATAACCCAGAAGAGCGCAGTTCTCATTCATCACTCCAGTTCAGTTTGTATGGCATTCTCACCGATCATTTCGCGATTACAGAATAATGACCTAACCCTGTCGAAGGTTTTAAAATTTAAAACACTTTTCTTCGCCTGCCTTACGACTCAGAAGGTCTGCTCTTCCTGGATGATAACGTACATCGTACGTCAGGAAAGAGACAGGGCAATGAAATTTGAAATCCAGCAAGTCTACATTGTGATTTTATTGTTAAAAGTATGAAGAGTACTTAATGGCGTGTTTTTTTTAAATAAAATACTTACCGAAGTTTCTACTCTTATGGAAAATGACGGTATACTGCTGGGTGGGTATTACACACCCAATCCCTCCGTCTGCCTACTCTTCTTGGAATGCTTGACCCTGAAGAGGCAGGCACTACTACACTTCGAAACTTCTGTATGTATCACCGGACACGGCGTCACATCCCAGAAGACTTGAACATTCAGCAACACAGCTATGAAAACCTTTGATCTAGAATAAAACATTCACCGCCTTTGGCGCTTAAACTGACGAGCGAATCATCTTAACTTTCAAAATTATCTCTTTGACCGGCTCTCTAATTCAGATTTCGCACCCCTGCCTTAGACGAAGCAACTCGCCAAACTTCGGTGGAGTTATGAGTGCCCTAGTAAGCAGAACTGTTCTTACACAGTGCCAGTACCAGTGCACAAGAAATGCCAGGTAAACTTTGTACGTATAATCACCTTTCTGATGTCTAGCTAATCTTCTTCCAAGTGAAAAAGGAGTATTCAACAACATTTCTTCCTTAAACCTTCATTCATACGAAGACAAGAGTAAGGCATATAAAAAACAAAGGGTGTCAGGTTTCTTGCAAAACATATTGGAGGCATGTATAGCCTTCCCCTTCATTATTTACTACTTGCTAATACTCTAAATGAGTTTCAAGTTTTGATGTTACGAACTTGAATGTCGAGAAGACACGCCTTCGCGTAACGATTGTTGCTGTGGAAAAGCAAAAAGTATTGCACATTCTGAGTGTGTGTCTATAGCCTTAGTTATCCAGCATGAAATGCGCATGCGCTGTATTATATTGTCATCTGTGGCCTGTCTGGTTCTACCATATTTTTGCACATTATCTCATTGAAGGCTCGATTTTCCGGAAAAAAATATTGAACCTAAAATGGGTACTTTTATTTTCTCTGCAAGTGTGTCTGAAGCATTTCCCATTATAACGAGAACTGAACAAGGTATTATCATAAGCTACATGCGTCTTCTTGTGAAACACCCGTTAGTCTTGTCAGATTTTAACGAAACTTGAACATCCTGCGCTGCACACAACACACATGCCGCTCTACGACATGCTGCCACATCATATAATTTATATAACGACGTAATTTTACTGAGTGTGTGAACATAAATATAACTTTAGTTAGGTACAGACAAAGCTCCCTGATTATGGTCATTAAAGACAGAAAACATGTAGGAGCGATATTGTTGTGTATATTAATGTAAATTTAATACTTTTAACCAAGTTAATAAATAGTGCATTTGTGGGTGTTTGAAGTACGTAGTTTTCTCGACAGAGTTTAAAAAAATACTCAAATGTCAAGCTTCATGAAAATCTGTTCATTTGGAACCGTGTTATTCAATGCGGACGCACGGACGGACGAACAGATAGACATAACGAAACTAATAGTCGCATTTCATAATTATGCGAATGCATGAATCATATGATACGTATTAGGTGTAACTGCATCTGTCACCTTCAATATGATGAATAAAAGCGAGTTGTTTGTTTTTTTTTTTTTTGTGCATAGTAGCTGAGAGACTATTGGTCACTCACTCGGTCAAGAAATTCCTTTTGTTTATCTGACCCAAAGGTTTACTACAGTTTTCAGAAGATCCCGTAACTTGACCATAACCTGAGTCAGGTATATCCAGTTCCCTTCTTTAAGATACATTTTAATATTAGCATCCAGTCTTTGTCTGAGTAGTCTCTTTTGTTCAGATTTCCGGACTAAAATTTTGTCTGCATTTTTCAGCTCTCCCATGCGTAGGACATGTCTCACTTATTTCATGCTTCTTAATTTAATTACCATAACAAGTCATTCGGTAATAAGTGTGAAATCTCCAAGCTCCTGTTACTTCCTTTCATCATTCTTTTCCTTTTCGTTACATCCAAATATTCTGTTCCTTTAATTCCTCTCAACAAGACATTTTTCACTGTGCCATATCTGTACACTGATTATCTTTAAACCGTTTTTATCTGAAATACATTAATTACATCAACATCAGTGACGCATAAAAAAGTGAAAAGAGCCCTCTCCAGAAAAGTTTTCTTTTATCACTAATAAAAACGACTCGAATTTACTTTAGGTATATGGATTCCTACGTGGGCCGGGTAGCTCAGTCGGTATAGCGACTGACTACGGACTAGACGGTCCGGGATCGAATTCCGGTGGGGACGAGATTTTCCGCCCGTCCAGACCGGCCCTGGGGCCCACCAAGCCTCCTGTAAAATGGGAACCGGGCCTTTCCCGGAGGTAAGTGCGGCCGGGGCGTGCTGCTGACCACTCACCAACTTCTAGTGCCGCGGTCATGGAAGAATAAAGCTATACCTCTACCCACCCTCTGGGCCACACCGGGCCTGTTACGGGATCACTTTACCTTTATATGGATTCCTATAGCACTTGTTAAGTGGACCCTGCTACAGGGAAAGGTTAAACCAATAAATGAAATATCGGATTTATTGGAGAAAGAATCTAGATATGAGAAAGAATAGGGAGGGAACGAATGAACTCCTACGTCAGAGAAATGCTCTCTAGATCGTGCAAAAGTGTCTAATCCTTTGTAAGCTAAGAAACCATTACTGATGCACATAAATTAACATAGGATCAAAACACAATAGCAGTCTAGTCAAATACAAATCTTTCTGCACAAGAAATGCTTGTTTTAAAATAGAGCCTCGAGTTAGGCTTATAATAAAACTATCATAAGTTTGCTTTTATAAAAATATATAGAGAAAATATTGAAACACTTTATGACCTTTTGTTTTCTGAAGGGTACTTAGTTCGCCGGGTCACTTAGATCGCAAAAGTTACAAAGAAATTTAAAAAATCGTATTTGTAAGTTAAATTACCAAAACATAAAGGAAATCAGAGTTTCAGCCACATTAACGACAATTTTATCACATTGTCATATGCTGAATTATGTAATTTAATGGAACCTTTATACATATATATATGTGTGTGTGTGTGTGTAAATAACCTACTTTTTTCCTTTAAAGCAAGATAAACTTAGTGACAGACTAGAAGGGATAATGAACAGAAGTGTAATGGATGAAAACGCATGCCGAATACACAATTCTACGAAGGTTTATGAACCATCCGTTTGCAATGAATAAAGCACGATTAAATCAACTGAAAACTCTTGAGATGGAGAATGCAAGAAGAACACTTTAACATATTTTCATAACAGTAAGAATATTTCTTCTTCTTGTTTTTTTATTTATTTATTTGTTTATTTCGATGACACATTCAGTATCACTGGCCATTTAGATCCGAGACTTAAGATGGTTTCGGTGGACGAATGTAACTTGGAAGAAAGCGATAGTGGCTACTTTGCCGTATTGTTCTTCAGTGGATGGGTGGACGGAGGGGAAAGTCAGCTGAGACAGCAAGCTTTTTGACTGAGATTCTGCCGTGAGAACTCACGAATTCGAAGTAGGAATTCATACCACTGCATAAAGATATACTGTAAAATGTTTCTGAGCACATGATTACAACAAATAAAGATCCATACCACCGCAGAACTTGTGGAATCATACGAATGAAAGTGTAAAATTGACACGCAGCAAGCAGACGTTGGTAGAAGAGGCTACTGTATGGCCAGGGAGGCAGCCATTAGGAATACCTCTAATGAGATTACAGTGAGATCATTGGCCTTGGCACGTAAAGGAGGACAATTGATCTGTTGTGATAAATGGGCATTCAGTTGAGGCAGGTACTATGAAGCACCTGCAAGCAGTGGCCGTTGTGATCAGTTTACATTGCAATGGAACCCAACAAGACAGTAGCATACTTTTCTGCTCTGAAGAAATAAGCATGGTTTTGGGTGTCGTTCGTTTTGGTTGGCGATGAAAACGCGTGCTTCTTATGTCTCTCACCTAGGAAGTGAAGGGCACAGATATAAGAAATACTTAACGCAGTGGCTGTACTCGTCTAACATAAGCGGAGATCCTGAGCCTCCAGTAGCAGGAAAGATTTATCAGATCTTTCCAGACTTACTAAACATATTATAAACATCCTATATCGACGAGTGTTTAAGAAGGGAAGACAATTTTAAGACAATATGTAAAATAAACAAGGTGTTATTAGACGGACTGTTGAAGCCTCCTTCCATATGACATAGACTTTCACTCCTGCAAGTCATTACTCTGAAAATGTTTATTTGCTCTTTTTTAAATAAATTATTTAAGTAGAGGTTCTAACTACATTAAATTTGTCGGATAGTCTACAGTCGCAAGCTTTCGCACCGTCACCATATTTGTAATCGTTGATTTTCAGACGATATCTCCCATATTGAGGTATTATGCCGAATATTTTACACGATGGTTTTCAACGGCTCAGTTTTCGCCCTGGTCTGAATATTCTCATGCAGAAAGTAGTGATACTTACTACACGTTGTATAGTTCTAAAGCTTTAGCACAATAATTGAAAAGAAGTTCTTGGTCATTGACCCGTACTCTTTGAAAACCAACTAAGCCGCTGTGACATAATAATAATAATAATAATAGGTTTCAAGAAAAATTTGGAAACCATACCAGGAAAATCTTCAATAGATCCACTACATACGACATCTATACGTAGAACATCACACATAATGGGGTAAATACTGCAGTTTCAAAACTGAAGCCTGAACGGTGAGGATCACCGTTGGTTCAGGAGACGTATCAGGAAGAAAAATTCTGTGATATAGTAATAATAATAATAAAAAAAAATAATAATAATAAATTTTCGGCTGAATGTTGGAAGTAAGAGGACATTCTCTGGGGTGTTGTATTTTACAATTCCTTCTCATCTTCGCCAGGGACGATGTGTAGGCCTCTACAGTACATTGCGAGCACATGGCTCCAAATGCCAGGTGGCGAAGTATGGCATCAGAATGCCCATCTCAGTAGTCAGTATACTAATCCTCACTGTGTACGAAGATACAGTATGTGTGTGATCATTGAATAAGCATTTTAACCTTCTTATTTGCTTGTCAAGAGTCTTTTGAATGTGTAATTGGACTTACTGCCCGTGCGGCCAACTACAAATTAACGTTATTGATGCTCCTGAAAGGGCGTCGTGGTCCTGGCATATAAATACAAAATGACTGATGAGGTAGATTAAGTGATATACGGGTTTTGTGGATAAGGAAAGGGAAGAGGGAGCAGTGGGAAGAATCGGAATGGAAGCTATGTTAAGTAAAGGAAGGAATGCAACGTGATCTGTAGGAGTGAGCTGACATTTCGAGCGGGCGTATAAGAGATGTATGCAGATGACCTCTGTAGTCTTGGAGTTCTCCAGTGAAGGGCAACTGCATCACTAAGGGCAATGTCCCTGTTAGTGAAGGGAATGGAGGCGAGGAGATAACAGGCAGCCCGTTTATCGTGTCTCAATATATTAGATGGAGGATGACGTTTGACGTTTGCTGCCGAGTGCCTTCAAGGCATCATCCAGAGAACTCATTCTGTTCACTGTATAAGTATTCTACTTGTTTACACTACATGACTCCTACACATCGTAGATGTTCGGACGAAACGATCCAGTGCAGTTTGTCTCCGATCACTCTGTGTTGTTACCACACTTCTTATACTAAGTTGCTATAAAGCATGAGAATTCATATTCATATATGTTTTATCCCTGAGCCAACTAAACCAAAGGCTGTGTACACTACAGGTTAAGCTCGGCAGTCCGAGGAGAACGCGACCGAAATTTCCTCGAATTACTGGAAGCCGAACTGCATGGATGGCGATAGGGGAAACATTTTCTCTTGCCTTAGCGTGCGTTTTTGGGTGTGTTGCAGTACACACTTAAGTCGCGTAATAATACACAACATTCCACAAAGAAATCGGCTAAAAGGCAGTACAGTAATACCCGACAGACACGTGTGAACAAAGAGATACGCACTTCAGCCGAGTTCTGTGCCCAGGAAAACGGCGACCTTGACAACACTGCATCGACTTGGACGTAACGAAACCTTAAACAATCGGGACTCGAACTTCGAGATTCTTCTGTATTTTTCCATTACCTGAGCGTAAACAGGATGCAGCAGAGAGTAAAAAGGTAAAGCAGTCCCATTACACGCCAGGACAGGCCCAGAGGGTTCCAGGAAGTTAAGGTTCCCAGACTTCGTGACAACGGCACAGGATGGTGGTAGGTTGTCAGCCTTACGCACCGGCCGCCTTTACCCCCAGTGCCATAGTGCGATCGGAAGGATTTTATGTCAATAAAAATTCCACTGACACCAGTTGGGATTTTTTTTATTGATCATGTTTGAAACGCTCTTAGTACAACCAAAGGAAACTCCGTATCTACTTAATTTTAGGGATCGAACCAGCGACCTTCCGATTTGTATCACAGCACCTTAACCACTGTGCTACCACGGTCCCACAGCAGAGAGTACTACACAATTTAAATGGTCGTAATTGTTACGATTTTAAATTTAATTCACCCGCCAGTTTTCAAGGTCAGAGGAAATGAAGTTCTGTTGAGAGTCAGCACATCAGTCCATGATGGAGCTGTGGCTGATACAGACATTAAGTATTATTACAACATAACGTGGCACTTTCTCTGCAGCGCGCTATAATCTGCATCATTTCAGGGCTCTGTATTGTGACTAGTTAATCACCCAGCTCAAAAGTCTGTACGGTACGTACATGTTTATTATTATCGACTGCAGGAAATTAAAATGCTCGACTTTAAGGTAGATCGTGATAGCATAATACCCACATTGTAAGGTAAGGGTTGCCCCATTACATGCCAGACGGGGTAGAGGTATAGCTCTATCGAACGTGGCGCTAGAACGGGTTGTGTGGTTATAACCACGTTCCGGCTACTTTATACCGCGATAAGAGAGACGCGTTCTTCATTTTACAGGGAACTAAATGTCGGGATGGGTCTGGAAAAATCTTGCCTCCACCAGGTCAATCAGTCCGCAGCGAGTCGTTATACTGACTACGCCGACCCGGTCACCTTATCTACGGTGTATTTCGGGAAATCGTTCAACAGGTTCGAACGCTGAAATTCAGACACACACAGGCAAAGGCAGCACCGTGACCGCATCATAAGCCTACTATTTTCCTTAAGCATATAAAGATAAATGGCTCTCATACGTCCCGCCAGCTGGCACACTAAACTCCCTGTACGCTTCCCACACGTTGTACTGGCATGTTTTATATAATTCTTACAACAACCAACCACATTTTCCTAAACCTCACTCACGAATGGTCTTTCCAATGGAAGCACTATCTGTTGTTCTGTGTGAGGTACAAAGTGCTTACTTATATATAACATGAAGGTCAGTTTTCGATCACAGGGCAGTCCACGTGGGATTTCTTTAGTGGACAAAGTGGCATTGGGACAAGTTTCTTTCTCCTTGTACTTTGGTTTTGCCCCGACAGTATCATTCCACCAATGGCCCATAATGATATATTTCTTCATATCACTGTATTCTTATCACAAGGACAGGAGGGAGAAGCCTTGGGACTTTCGAACGGAGCAGTTATTAGGATGTCGCGGAACACTGGAGAGGAAAGTACCCTCAAACTTTTAGTCGTCAAAGGGTTCTGAGATCTAGGACAAAAATAACTACCACATTTCGATAAGCATCGTAATATGTTTATATGCTGCATATGTGTGGGTAGCGTAGTGGGTATAGCGACTGGCTACGGGCTGGACGGTCCGGGGATGGAATCCCGGTAGGGGCGAGACTTTCCGTACTTGTCCAGACCAGCCCTAGGGCCCACCCAGTCTCCTGTAAAATGGGTTCCGCGTCTTTCCCGGAGGTAAAGAGCGGCCGGTGCATGACGCTGACCCCTCACCCCTTTCTAGTGCCGTGGTAAAAAAAAAGTAGAGCTATACATCTACTCCCCCTATGGGCCGTACGGCCTTTACAGAGCCTCAGTGCCTGTACAAGGGTGCACTTTACTTTTTACATTTTACTGCATATGTGTAGTTTAAAAGCCAATTACGGTAGGAGTTAAATAAATCCACATTTACTTTAATGTGGCGCTGGTAAAATATTATTATTATGAATAAAAGTTTAATTTGAGTGTTTCATGAATGTAACGAAATACATTTTTAGCGCATTTTTGTGAATGTCTAATAGTATGAACGTTGAAGTCTTCTCTATCTTGGGTTTTTACTAAGTTTTGGTTGATAGCTGTTCACTGAATCCTTGAAGATAGGACTGATAGGCCGTCCGAAACGGCGGTAAACAACTACAAACCCATGCTGCGGAAAACCCCCAGAAGAGCGAAGATCTCATCTATACCGCGGCAAAATATTGACATTCGCACAGTATGAAACGTTAATCACAAAAACCTTTAACTGTGTACTGATTACGCATTTCCGCAAATATCTGTATTTATCTCAATAAATAAATAAATAAATTCAACACTGATAGAAAAACTGTGGAATGGAGTTCATCCTATTCGAAGTCTTGACTTGAACTATACATTAAATAGAAATAAAGACGTGCTTTACAATTCTTGCAACTTTCATTCAATTTCAGTTTCCTGTACGACAATAACAGGATACAGTAATTATATAAGAACAGTTATAGAGGCAACACACATGTATCTGAAAAGCATGCCTTCTTCTCCACGTGAATAACTTGTAACATCTGCTGGAAGGCCAACACTTTGTCTTCTGTCTGGAGTCGCTCCATGTCATTTACGAAGAGAGAGAGTAAGAGAAAGAGAGAGAGAGATAGTTCATTTAGTTCTCTGGATTGGATTTTATCCTAATAGTCGGGCATCTTTCTTTTTTTTTTTCCAAACCCGGCCGCCAGACAAAAGAACGCCCCCCCCCCCCCCCCCCCCCCCCCCCCACCAACCCCACCCCAACCCCCACCCCCCCCCCCCCCCACAACCAAAAATAAAAAAAATATTTTTATTTTATTTTTATATTTATTGATTTTTTT
>Ga0123353_10012867_pt1 | contig 11939 bp, 5 predicted proteins | sample TergutLab28metaG_3_FD_92763 | JGI IMG/M metagenome (GOLD analysis project Ga0123353, IMG submission 92763) | Labiotermes labralis P3 segment gut microbial communities from Petit-Saut dam, French Guiana - Lab288 P3 | ecosystem: Host-associated > Arthropoda: Insects > Digestive system > Gut ... | reverse complement strand
TTGATGCACAAAATTTGTTTCACAATAAGTTTTATTTCATGCCTCTACATGTTTCGAGCACATATGCTCATCATCAGGAGGTCAAAATTGCATTACACAGCCTCTGGTATCATCACACCTATAGGTGTAGAGGCATGAAATAAAACTTATTGTGAAACAAATTTTGTGCATCAAGTTGGTTAAATACTGAGATAACTATACTGAGATGCACGGTCAGCAAAACATCAAAAAAAAAAAAAAATAAAGATGGACATTCTACTTCACGCTGTTCTTTAACGTGAGGTATACATGCGTGGTTTTACCTGACTCGAAATATGTGGTCGCTGTTGTTACTACCGTGACATCACACATTCAGCAAACACAACTCAGTCAATAACAATTAGTCGAGGTAACAGCAAACAATCCATAAGACAATAATGAAAAAGCACGGAGGTTTGCAACCCGAAACTTATTCCTAAGGCAGGCGCAGGTTCACAGAGAAGATTACAGTCGGTCCAGAGGAAACAGTATTTTTATCACATGCATGCACAAACTGCACATGGACTGCAGGTACTTACACATTGCTTACAACTTCAAAACAAACAGCGGTGACTTCTCTACTCTACATTAAAGACTGGCAAATGCAATTCAGGTCCATCTTAATCGTTAAAGGAATAAATATCTTAGAATTCATCAACACACGCATACTTAACTTCGAACACATCATTCCGCACCTCCGTGGGCCTGTAACTGACGCCATCTAGAAAGGAGTAGACATATAGGCCAACACACTTCATAACTTCAGTACAGTAGCTTCTTTTGACTGCTTCATAAAATTATTTACTGACGCTTTTCACTCCAGTTATGTTGCAAAGCGTCGATTTGAGATGGAAGATAAATATAAAGGGTAATGTTTTAGGAAGTTGTGTTCGTGGCCAACTCCTACGTACTAATATGGCGCTGGAATGGAGAAAAGAAAAAATCAGAATACCTTGTAGGTTAACGTGATTGAACCGGCTATGTTTGGAATACACGTCGTGAGCACTGAAGCTCTGCCTGCCATCACAGACTCCATGATAATGGATCTCAATAAAAATAGGAAGTCTGTGTACCAACAGATGTTAATTTCAGACAATTAAAAGTCGTGTAAAGAAAAACCAACTTGATGCACAACTTATTCATAGTATATTTCGTCAACCTCTACATGTTTCGGGCGTATCTAGGCCCATCATCAGGAGGTAAAACCGTATGTATATAACAATTGGTGTTTATTATTCTTGTTAAAAGAATGTCTATTGTCTTGGTTAGATTTTTCCAGTGTTCTAATCCAACCAGGACAACAGGCAGTCATCTAAAAAGAATAATAAGTACCAATTGTTGTATACATACGGTTGTTCCTCATGATGATGGGCCTAGATACGCCAGAAACATGTAGAGGTTGACAAAATATACTAAGAATAAGTTGTGCATTAAGTGGGCTTTTCTTTACACGATTATATCGAGAGGCACGGTCAACAAAACCTAAAACTTAAAGGTCCTTCGTATCGAGTTACTGTACACAAACCCGTTGCAACAAAGTTAACCCCTTACAGACAAGATATTACATAAGAATAAGGAAATATTTTTCCTTTATTTCGTTACAAATTCACCACAACAAAGAATATTTCAAGCAAAACTTCACACTTATTTCATGCATTAAATTTTCGTACGTTGACCCACTATTAAAAAACACCGATTGAGTTTAGGCTATGTTAGATATGTGACAGCCAGAACTATATTTGTCCGACATCGATCAGGCGTAGGCATCCGCCATGCATTTACGGAGAATAATCGTGCAGATGATGTGACCTCTCCACCATGTTTTTATTTTATGGAAATGGCTGAGGAAGGGGAGGGGATGATAAAAATGATTTCGACGGGACCGGCGCAACTGTCATTTGACAAAATAAAGTCACAAAACATTTTTATAACTTATACTTGTCTCTAGCCACACGATATATGACGTACCTGTTTGTAACAGGTACAGAGAATACAGGCTTTTGTATTTCGGGCAAGGGATCTCCTTGTTCCGTAAGAAAGGGGAATTCATTCGATAGTTGAGCAACTGTCAACCGAACAGAGGGTAATCCGTAATTCAAGTTACTTAAAATAATCCAAGTAATATATAATACGTAGTACGTATTTCTAAATTATGGCCAGTACTGGGCTATCTTGAATAACATGAAGCAAAATAAAAAAAATCTCCAATTGCTCACTTAATAATTTAAATTAAAGTGTCATTGAATGAATCAACAGAATAAAAAGGGAGTGGATGTGGCGGTAGCGACAGACACTCGGTTAGAATGAAGTTCTTGTGTCGGTAGCGACAGACACTCGGTTAGAATGAAGTTCTTGTGTCGGTAGCTGCAGACACTCGGGATTTTTTCGAACGTGCCACAGAAAGTCTCTGTGATGTAATTTCGCATTCCTGTTTCATATTCGAAAGCTCCTGGGTTTAAGTCCAAAGTCCGACTACCATGACTGCGGTCTCTCCACGTAACGGCCGAGACAGTGTCTTTAACTATGCCACGAACACCTCCTCGTCCTCATCATTCCTCCTGCAACTGGAGGCTAACATTTTGGGAGCCACGCACAGCACGCTACAAAAAATGCGTAAATTAACCTGTCAACAAAACAACCATATTGAAATTTTTCTCGGTTTTTTCACCGTTCTTTACTTTCCAAAAACATTCGAAGTTACATAACACTTGCAAACAAAGAAATATTGTCGAATGACCCCAAAAATCAATAAAATTTCTACACGGTCACCCTTCGTGACTTTGTTGTCCAGACGCGCTCAGTCTGGTAGGTGTTCCTCTTTCGGGAAATGGGTGTGGTTCACCGAATGAAATACAGTTTTAATTACTTCATTTTAATTGTTTTATTTACTCAATTTATTGTTGATAAAATGAAAAAAGGCGTGCTGTATCAAGTTAAACAACTAAATCATATTTTATTAAAATAACACAGTCACTTTTACTCCCTCACTCACACCTCTCATACGCGACTGACTTCCTTACTGGACTGCTAGCGTCCGTTATCAGCTCCTAACCGTTTCGGCGTTTAAATCTCTTCCCTCCTACCTATCACCAACGGTACTGAATATACGTTGACAGATTAACCTACAACGCATGGTCATGAACCACTGACGCCAGCAATCCTAATAAACAACTATATAAAAAATGTTCGGCTACAAGTCAGAGACGGCTGCTATTGGTAATGCTATAATAGCAATTTCCTACGCAATGCCAGAAGTTCTTATTTGTTGTTTATTTAACGGAGCTAACAGGAACTCAGATTATGACCCTATGGCGGCGAACAGTAAATTTAAAAGAATGTGGCATAGGGACTTAAAAATAAAATTGAAGGTACTGTCCCAGAAATTGCCTGTCTAGACTGCGGAAAACCAAGTAAAACCTTATTCAGCAGAGGTAGTGTCCTACCCGAAATTCGAACTGGGCACCTCCCGAATATTAGCCACAAGCATTAACGCTTGAGCCAGTTTGCTCGGTATCTTTAATACGCAAGATAAGAAGGGCGTGTAGACTGAATAGGATAAATACCGTTGGGAAAAACTCTTTGAACTTCAAGCAAGAAATTTATATATATATATATTAACATGGATACTATGTTGTTAAATTATGAATATATATGTATACGCACACATAAATATATATAGGTTTCGCCTATCTCAGTCTTTAGCTCAACACCGGACAACAACATTGGCAATGTTGAATCACTGTTTTCAGCTATTAAAGTTGGTAACGCAAAAACATCTTACTAAAAACGTTCCTTATTACTATGCTGGGCTGTGTCGCATACGTATTGACCTTCTGCTCTGATCCCAGTTGTGTTAATGCTGTCATTAAAACTGAAACAAGACGGACCCAATAAAACGGAGGTTTATAGAGCCATCAAAGCTTCAGATAAAACGCAACAAGGCTAAATCCTGCCTGGCCAAAGAACAAGCCACCAAACATTCATACGGTCAGGCCCGATCCGACATTCGCAAACATAACGTTCCTGTCCGTCGCACTGAAAAGAATAAAGGCAAGAGACTAAGAAGAAGGCAAATTAAAGGAGGAGACAATAAATGAAGAAAGGAAAGTCCAACCAAGGACAGAATTTTAAAATTCGAAAAAAAAAAACTTAAATTGGTCTTCATGATCTCTCTTGTGTCCATATACGAGTAAATAAATGAAAATCCAAAACGAGGTCTATATCGAACTTTGTCCGATATTAAGAACGGGAGGTTCAGAACATCTGGCTGCTGCATCGCAAGGTTCGAAAACGATAGCTTAGCACACACGGAGCCTATTATTGCAGTCTGCCATTTTCATTTACTGAACTATCAGAGGAATTTAGAGCAACTCAGTACTGGGAGACTTAAAAAAGGGGGAAAGGGGCATTTAGTTCATTCTCGCCCAAACCTCTCTCCCAGAACACTCTTTCTTTTTTTTTTTTATAAAGTCTTCTAAAATGGCTCACCGCGATAAACATGCTTATATCGAGTGAAGTATACAATTATTGTTGTACATTTTGTTACCAAATGCCGTGATATTCGAATTGGCCATGGTCAGTGAGCAGTTTTCGAACGCAGGACTCTGTAGAGTGAGGGGCTTCAGGTCGTAGAGTAATGTAGTTAAATTGCCTCCACAAACCCTATACTTTTTTGTCCTCGTTCAGTGTGAAAGAAAATATTTAAACGAAATACAGCATCAAAAACAAGGTGGACGTACGTATACATGCGAACTGAAATTCCTGTTCTCTTGAATGTGATATATACACTACGTCGCTCCCGTAGGTCAGTGGAAGCAATGACATGCCATCAGACCTACCCATTCCCGAGGAATGATTTCATTTTACTATCATAAACCTCAATGCTCTTAGTTTCTGGTTTTTATAACAAAGTGCGGGGACGAAGTTCACTGCACCACACAGGGTTCCTATGACAAGCGATGCGGTGCTTGTAGGTCAGACCCACGGCTTAACAGCTGCACATATCAATGGCAACAGAGCATCTTACTGAATTATTTGAGGCTTCTGTGAAATCAATTTAGCATGAATAATTAAGGCACTACACAGAGTCTCACAGAAAAGCTTACGATGTTCTTCCAAGTGCTGCGGAAAACGGAGCTTCGGAAATTGCAAGGGTGGTTGTGTGGAAGAAAATACGAAGTTCTGAGACTTTAAAGACGCGCATTTTTTTAAAAAAAAGCTGTCACTCTGTATGGAACAGCTACCAGAAACTAAGCATATGATTAATTATTCTACAATTCAATTGCACATTTCTGAGTATCATTTTCACTGCCTGCTATAGATTCTGATTACTTTAAATTTGTTAGAGGCAATCTACATTTTTTTTCGCGTTGTCGACATGTTTGTAACATTTAAAAAAATCCTACGCGTTTTTGCGATTTACCTCCGAAAAGACTACATACTTACCGCTAACATTTCATTAGTGACACCATATTTATGGATTCCATAAATCCAACGAAAAATATTTCGTTTCATAAAGCTATATCTACGAAAAAGAAACACTTCGTCGTAGGCTACAAGAGAAAATTAAAGCGACAAAATTGTACGTTACATACATTTCTCACACATTTCAAATTTTAACTAACTAATTATTTTAACAAAAATGTTATATTTATGTAAACTACGGACCCCAGAATATTAGAAATACTTTTGGCCTTAATAAATATCTTGGCTTTAAAAAACTTGAGATATAAGAATAACTATTAATAAAGTTATGTTACGAAACAACACTAGATTGAAAAAAAAACCTATTAAACACAATGTAACTGTCAGATGTCACAAGACAGTTTATGAACGTGACGCTTTCACTTAATTTTAAGTTCATATATATATATATATATATATTTATTTATTTATTTATAAAGCCTGATAATGGTCCACAGGAACGGACACATGTAGCCAACACGATAATAAACAGTCGTGTTGGACGGTGTTGGACCGTTTGCTGGAGATTCGCACAGTGATTATAGTGTTACTAAGCTCATAAAATCTTCAAATGGGACTTCAGTAACTAAAGAATGATCGACTGTTGGTTAAAGTGGCTGTAACTGTCTATTCGGAATAAGCAAGCGCGCTTGATACACACAGAGCAGGACTCAAAGTAAGGACGGCACAGTTCGTAACAGACACTATTCAACGCATTCTAGGTTTCGGAACAGACCCTCGGTAGAAAAATGTTCTTCTGTTTGGAATAACAATCCATCCTTTCATTGATTCAGTCAGTGTTGCGCCAGAAGACTGTGTCCGTTCACACCATCTCAGTTTTATCCCTCTGAATAGTTCCTTCATTCGTTACCTCCTATTCTCTTTATTGCTTTCACCCTTCTTCATTGCTTTTGATCGATCCCCTTGTACCTTCTCAATTAATTGTTCTAGTTCATTAATCCCCTGCAATGGGGATCGAAAGACAGCCAGCCCTCTACCTACACAGGCGATAGTAAGCGATAAACTTGTGTGTGAGCTCACCGTGAAGATGTTAGGGTCGGGGGTAGGGCAGAATGTAAAGCTACAAGCATTTTGAAACTCCGCATTACATGCATATATGGGGTTAACTTCTCTGTTTGGTCACTTTAATCTCAAGTAAGAGCTGTGAGAGCCCATTGAACGGAATGTGTGGACCCTTGGGTCGGTTTGGACCTAGCAGCAACGACAAAAACTGCCGTCTCCACCGGGAACTGAATCCTATCGGCTCAGCATATGTACGTAGAGTTGCTCAGTAAGTGATTTATGCCGGCTCGCTTAGGTACGCAGGGCAACGTAAAAAACAAGCGCACATGTACATACATACAGACATACATACATCGTGCGTACTACGTAGTACGTAGTACATACACACACACATACATACGTACGTACGTACGTACGTACGTACCTACCTACCTACCTACCTACCTACATACATACATACATACATACATACATACATACATACATACATTACATACATACGCACGTCCATACATACATACATAGTACGTACAAACATTACATGCATACATACACACATACATACATTCATTCATTTCTCAAGTGATATCCGAACCCACGGGCACACATTCAAGCGGTTCAGCCCTGCGAGCAACCTCTGGTCGGCCCTTTGTCCTTCCGTTGGTATAGACTCGTGTTTCCCAACTTATTTTTGCTGATGGAACACTAGAAAAGCTAAAAACTTACTGAGGAACCCCACCTGTCCACAAGTGAAATACAAAATTAAATGCCAGTATTTGTTTATCTTTTATGTAAGTATCTGTAAAAAATCAACGGCTAATCTGAAACTGATCGATAACATGATCGTTTCACCTGACACATCGATTCTGTCAATTGCGAGCTCTGCTAATTGGTTTGACTAAAATATCAGGAAACTTCTGCACTGAAGCAGCGATTGTCTGCGTGCTATTAGCGACGGAATGTTTAGTGTCGAATGTCGCCACACGAATTTCAATTCCTACCCACAAATTTAGGACCACCAATAAAGCTCTTCCGCCATTACGCATTTTCGTCTCTCGGAACTCCGGACATCCCTTTGCGGAACCCAGTCTGAGAAACACTGGTATAGGCCAGTTGTTGTTATAAATTTGACTATTGATCTGTTCCTGTCTTACGTGTACCTCTTCCACAAAATTGCACTCCATCAGCTTCCACAGAAAAAGACCACAACAGTAACTAAATTCCAATCACTGCATGGGCGAGGCAAATTTCTAAACGGCGCCAAAAACCTTCACTCTAAACTAAAGGTCAAAAAATTTGCGTGTACGCCAGCGTACGGCCTGCTATACGTACAGTATGCGTACTATCTTTCTGAGAAACCCACTGGCCGCAGGGGCTCAGACGTGGGTCTGCTGTCGTTCACTTGCTGGGATTGCGGATTCAAATCTCGCTGGGGGTGTGGATGTCTGTCTTTTGTGAGTGTTGTGTGTATTGTCATGTAGGTGTCTCTGCAACGGCCGATCCCTCGTCCAGAGTAGTCTTACAGAGTGTGTATTTGGCACTGAGTGTTATCAGATGCAACAATAACCCTCTGCACCTACAATGAGCTGGCAGAAGACGTCAGACTAAAAAAGAATATCCTTCTGAGAAGAAAACTAGCTAAACGTACCTCACAAACGCCAATCGATATTATAACCCGGCACACAGTGGTATCTGGCTCTGCCCTTTAGACATCTTGCATATAGCAAACCAGAGTTTAATCTCCCTCTTTCACTCTGACAAGAATTGTATTATGCAATATAAACCAAAGAAATACACATTTTCTAAATTAATGTATTAATTTTTAATTTTGATGTCTTCTACATATTTCGAACCCGGGAACTCATCTTCACGAAGAAGGTTGTATATGCAGTTATGGTATGTACGTTTTACATAAATCGGTATAAGCAGTCTAGTGTGTAAAATAGTGTGTGTTCGGAATCAGAATTAAAAATTAGGATATTAATTCAGAAAATCTGCATTTCGTTGGTTTATATTATGTAATTATATTACAATGCACTGTGCAAAAACATGGAAAAAAATTCTATTCCTCGACGAGTTGTAGGTTACTGGACCTGATGTACAGAATATATCGTCTGTGAATGTTGTAACTTTAATGACATTTAAACATTCCCTGCACCAGTTAAATGTCGGTCACATTTTATCGTGCTAATATAAATGATTTTAAAATTATCCTTCCTTCTGCACCTGGCAGGCTGACCGTGAATAAACGAAAGAACAAAACCAACACAAGCTGAACCACGACTGCCTTGATTACTGTGATTTAAAAAACGTACACAGCTGTGTCACGTGTTTAACACCACCTAGGGAGGTAAAATACAGCATCCACGTCCGTATGTACCGTATTAGCTTATGGTGGACCGCGCACAATGCAAAGGCTAAGTGGAATAACACTGCACAGATAAAACGACAACTGAACTGGCATGTGTTACAATGTACGGTACATAGCAAAGAGTCGCGGGAAGCTGACAGGAGGTGGTCTTCCAACTTGGGACTTACACTAGTGGTTAATAATTTACCATAAAAGACATTACGAAATGTCACACAGCACCCAGAAATTCGGGCACACGTTTGGATCGACCTGCTAAACGGAAAATGGGCATGAAATCTTGTATTTGGAAATACATGAATTATTACAAGATAAGTTGACTGAAATCAGCTACGAGACAATTAACAAAATGTAAGCTGTATTTAGTGAGCGCACAGGAGACAAAATGGACAAAAACGGCCCTGAACAGGCAGAAGACTAAACAATGTGTATCTAAAATTCTTGGATAATCTTCAAGCGTGGATTCTTGACATAAAAACGAAGAAAAACGTACATATACACCAAGGTTTAGAACGAGTGGTTTTTGAGTTAACTAAAAGATTGCATTCAACAATAAATACCTTCAATATGTAACATTTTACTTATAACTTACAAAATATCCTACACTGAAAATATACGTCCCAAATCTAATAAATGTCGAGTTCTTGGGTTTGATCAAGTCACAAGTGCTCTAAATGTCCTCGACCTGGACATGTATGCTTATGGACTGTCGCTCTACTTCAAAAGTCCCGGGGCGGTTGTGTATTGTTTGACAGGCATAAGAATGCGTGGGTGAAGTGTCTTACCATGTTCAATTGGCGCTGATTAAACTAGGCTTTTTAAGTGCCCCACAGAAAAAAAAATCTAAAGGACTGGGTTCGGGCGAACGTGAGGTTTGTACCTCGAAAACCAAGTGTTGGCGGACATCGCGGAAACGAACTTTCCCCTTGTTTTGATGTGGGAAATTCATTCCTGAAGTTTACCCAACCAAAAATTTGTAATAAATACTAGAAATAAATAAAACAGGTTGTAAGGTAAAGAGAGAAACCAACAAGATGCAACTAATCTGAAGTATATTTCAGTTGTCTATCTCAACATGTTTCGAGCAGCATTATGCCCATTTGCATGAGAACAAGATTGTGTATTACCGCATATGGTGTTCTGCACTGGTTGTGCTGGCCGTCACACAGCTTGCGTCCCAGCTCCACACGACCACGGTCAGCAAAACCAGTGCAGAACACCATATGCGGTAACACACATTCTTTTTATCCTAAAGACGGGCATAATGATGCCCGAAACATGTTGAGATAGACAACTGAAATAAACTTGAGATTATTTGCGTCTTGTTGGCTTCTCTCTTTACCTTGCGTTCATGATGCACGATCACAAAAGCCTAAAAAATAAAACAGGTTTGTTTAAAGAAAGTATAAAACGAAAGCATTTTGTAAAAGTTTAGATCTAACACCTATTCGTAGTTAAAGTTTTTACTAAAAGTTCTGAAAAATAAAGAAATGATGGACTATGTCAAGCTGAAACTTCTTTCTTAAAGAGACTCAACACAAAACGGAACAAATCGAACCACAAATAACGTAAAGAAAGATGGCATTATTTTCGTGCATTGTTTGCACATAATGCAAAATGAACATATGATGGAGAAGTCTTCTGTCCGCCCGCATACTTCTTGTCCTGCAATGCTGAACGGATTTCAAAACATTTACTGTGGACATAATCAGTTACTTCATAAAAAAAAAAGAAATTGCTGCAAATCTAATCATGCTATACATATCACACTTCACAGCCAGATATTATATTGCTTTAATTCCCAAGTATTTATCACTGCGAAGAATATTTCACGTAGATCTAGAAGCAGCTATTAATGAAATATGCGAGGTATTATGTAATGCAACAAGTTTTTGAGAAATGACTTTTATTACTTGGGAAAATCAATTTCGTTTTCAGCTTCATATTACCCCACACTAAACCGAACAAATTCAGATCGTGACATTCGCTCGGACATATGCTAATTCATTCGTCATACAAACCCAATATAAATTTTGCTGTATCACTGCCAGGTCGATACTTCTTTACAGAAACCTGACATAAATTTGTTGCAGCACAGCAATACCAGTCTTTATTTTGTCAACTTAATATAAAATTTCGGTACAGAACCAAAATAGATATGAGCTTGTAACACCAGAACATCCACCCTCAATACATAACGCTAGTAGCAAGATATCTGCAACACCAAAATATCCATCTTCATTACAGAAACCTAATGGCGACTTTCGGTATAGAAAGATAATTAGCACAACACCCAAATATCCATTATTTCTGTAGAATCCAAATATCGGTTGTCATTTAAATTTATTTTGTAGTTTCGAAGGCACAGAAAATATGAATTTTGTATACTTAGATCGGGTGTAGGCCGCATAGACCAGACTGTAAAAACCGTATGATGTATGAGGGCAATACTCTAGAATAATTTCCGTGGTTTCCTCCTTAGTCTCTCTGGCAATCAATTCCCTCACAGTTCACGCCTCATTCCATTTAACCTCAAAATATTTATCCCGCCTACTTATTGAAACTTCAAAGTCCCAGATTACCCCCACCTTGCCATCTCAAGTGTAAATCGGAAATTCAGATTCAGAAAGCTGCTTACCACCATCAGCGACTTTCCAGTGCTGCATGACAGTTTTCCGCTGCAATGGAGTTTAAACTCAGTGAATGAGATCACACTAATGGATATTCCGAACAGCACTGCAGCAATTTACTTCACGTTTTTTTCTACAGTAAAACCAACTAGATGCACCAATGTATCAAATTTGTTTTGTTTTGGAATGACAATCTACATATTACTGCTGTCTGCTTGCTAGCGAGTACGAGATGGAACATCTCGTACTCGCTAGCAAGCAGACAGCATTATCTGTTTGACAAATGCCTGTTGCTGTATATACAGTCTAGAACTCCTGATGATGGACGGGAAGACCGTCCGAAACATGTAGAGTGTCATTACAAAATAAAACAAATTGGTGCATCTAGTTGGTTTTACTATAGAAATAATATTACGATGCACGGCCCTATGAACGTC
>Ga0123353_10012865_pt1 | contig 11939 bp, 7 predicted proteins | sample TergutLab28metaG_3_FD_92763 | JGI IMG/M metagenome (GOLD analysis project Ga0123353, IMG submission 92763) | Labiotermes labralis P3 segment gut microbial communities from Petit-Saut dam, French Guiana - Lab288 P3 | ecosystem: Host-associated > Arthropoda: Insects > Digestive system > Gut ... | reverse complement strand
TAGTGGCACATATCCCATTTTATCATATTTCCACCGGCAGACCACGTGCTTGCAAATTTCGCTTTGTTTCCGGTAATTTCTACGCAATCTCTATAAGCGGCAATATTTCTGTCCATTTCGGAGGCGGTAACTTCCACAAAGTCATTTTCCTTAAAACGCCTACCGGTCTCTTTCATCACGGAAAAAGCTTCCGGAAGAATCTCATTCAAAATCTCTTGCGTTTTTTCGTATCCTCTTTTCTCTAATGTTTCAACTTCCTTGTATAGCTGTTGTTTTTCATCAATATCCAAATCATAATTAGCATCTAAATAGAGCTTTATTTCGGCAATCCGTTCTTCTTCGGCGCGCACGGCTTCATTTATTTTTTCACGGAATGCTACGCTTTTCGCCCGCAACTCATCATTGGTAAGGGTGATGATTGTTTTTTCAACTTCTAATGCTCTTTCGAGATAAGGTTTCAACTCTTTTAAATCTCTATCTGACTTTGAACCAAATAGTTTTGTAAGGAAATTTGCCATTGTATTATTGTGATGTTAGTAAATTCTGTTTATTAATAATTATTTTTTGATTTTCTTCTATTGCAAATTGAGCATATAGTAAAATAGAATTGGTATAGCTAATTTGAGTTTTGAGGATATAAATAAACATGAAATATTTTATTTTCAACCGTTCTTTGATTATAACGCGTTACAGCGCATTTTTAACGCCAATTAAACCGCTTTTATTGTGCCCTGAAAAATCATCAGTCAAAATACCACTTATTCAATAAAATTTACTACGAATTTTATTTTATCATTTTGTAAAAAAATGTTTCTTTGCATTAAATTTTAAAATAAGTACGTATGAAAAAAATTATTTTTTCCTTATTCATTTGCTTAGCATTCGGTTTCACGTTATCAGCGCAAAAAGCCTCTCTTACCAAAGCATATAATCTGTTTTTTGACAAGGATTTTCTGAAAGCAAAAGAAGCTGTTGATTTGTGCATTCAAGATGAAAAATTATCGCAAAGAGCGCAAACGTGGCTCTATAAAGCCAATATTTATTTTTATTTAGCTAACCAGGAATATGATGCAAAAAGAGAAAATACCGCTTATCAAATCATGTTTTCTGATGCAGCCGAACAGGCTTTCGATGCTTTCGTCATAGCTAAAGAAATGAACAAGAATGTGGAAGCATACGATATGTTATCTCCAAATGACGGATTTCCAAAATTATATGCTTTGCTTTTAGTGTATGGGGTAGATGAATTGATTGCCGGAAATTTTCAAATCGCAAAACGTATTTTAGAGAAAGCCATCACCAGTTATGAAATGGTAACTCCGCCGCAATTTCCATTACATGGAGAGCTTTATTATTATTACGCATATACTTTAGAAATGCTTAACCAAAGCGAGAAAATTGCTCCCTATTATAACAAAGCCATTGCCGATGGCTCAACGAATGTGAATGTTTATCTCCGTCTTATCGAAAACTACAAAAAAGAGAATAATCATATTAAAATCAGAGAAATTTTAGATGCTGGCAAACGAACGCTATCCGAAACCCCGGCACTTTATGTGGCTGAAATTGACTACCATTATTTTATTGACGACAAGGCAACCGCGCATAAATTAATGGAAGCCACCCCTGCTGCTGTATTCGAAAATGCGGATTTATTGGTAAATGTAGCCAACTTTTATATTTTAGACACTAATTATACTAAGGCTTATGAATTACTAAAAAAAGCCAATCTGATGATGCCCAATAACTTTGTAATTTCTTACAATCTGGGCGTTTGTGCCTACTATTTGTCAGAAGAAAACTTTCAAATGGCTAATGAGTTGGAGATGAAAGGAGATAAAAGCAGTGCGATGATTTACAAAACAAAATCCGAGAACTATTTATTAGAGGCGCAAACTTACTTTGAGCGCGTGCATCAAACCGAGCCTCAAGATATTAATGTAATGCATACATTGCGGGCTATTTATGCAAGATTACAATCGCCGAAGTATGGGGAGATGGATGTGAAGATAAAGGCGAGGGAATAATTACTCCCCAATATTATAAAAATACCTGTTTACTTTCTCTTTGTAGTAATACTGCAACGCCGGTGGAATAGTCTTCAATAGTTCTGTTTGTTGGCTTCTGTTTTTGTCGAACTGCCATTCTTTAGGCGGAGAGGGATTGTATCTTTCGCGAGCTTCGGTGGATTCGCGTTTTTCTTCTTTTTCGCGTTCTTGCTGAGCGCGTTCACTCTCTAACATGCGCGTTTCAATATTTTTTTGTCGGTTAATGGTTTGCGCGGTAATGGAGCGGTTCACCAACTCTTTCTCTGTTTTTTGCATCTCTTCAATGAGTTGCTCTATCGATTTATTTCCTACTCCATCTTGTCCTTTCAATTCATCATTGTAGTCTTGCATCATTTTGCGAATCGCTTCTTGTTGTGCAGCCATACGGGCGAATTGCTCGCTCATGCCTTGTTGACCCTGACCGGGTTGTGGTACTTGACCTTCCGGCTTATTGCCTTGTTCCATAGAACGTTTTAGGGCTTCCATTTGCCGATTGAGTTGCTGCTGAAGTTCTCGTGCCGATTTGGGTTTTCCTTTGCCTGTTTTTCCGGATTTGCTGCATTTCCCACATTTACTGCTTTTACTTTTACAACAGCTTGAGCTACTCTCTTTTTGTTTCTCTTTCATCTTTTTTAATGATTCTGCCAACATTAATGCCAAATTATTCATGGAAGTTAATGCAAACTGCTGATCGGAAAGCGCCGGATTGATTTTTCTGTCAACCAATTGAGGTATTGCCGAATTGGAATACTCTCTGATTTTTGTAACCTCTTTGGTAATAAAGGGTTCTACCATGGGCTGCCGTCTTGCTAATTGAGTCAGCGAGTCATCAATCATACGCATATAATCTTGAATATTTGATTGTTCGCGTATATAATCAGTTAACAAAGGCGATCGCGCTCCTGCTTTTCTTACATTTTGCATCACAGCTTCTTGTTTAAAAGAAGTCCGGATGAGGTTTTCCAAAATTTGACGCAAAGCTTCTATATCTTCGGCGAGGTCTTCCTCTTCGGCTTCATCTTTCTCTTGTTGCAACTGATCTGCCATATCTTCCATCTGTTTGGCGGCATCTTTTTGGCTCTCTTTGGCTTTTGAACGATTGTTCTTATTTAGTTGTTCCGCCGATTCTTTCATTTTTTGCATAATCTTTTGCTCTTGCTCCGAGCGATTTTGCAATTTATTCGGTTCCTCCAACTCCTTATTCAATTTGTGCAACTCTTGTATATCTTTTTGCAAATCTTGAAATTTTTGATTCAATTGTTCCTGTTTTTGTTGCAATTCTTCCTTAGGAATTGCTTTTTGCTCCGTTTGTTGCGATAAATCCTTCTGCTCTTGTGCTAAATTACGCGTGTTATCAATCACTTCCTGAAATTTCTTCTCAAACTCCAATAGCTTAAACAACGACAATTGTTGATCTAAAGATTTATTAATATCTTCTGCGCTCATTTTCATTTTTTCCAGTGCCTCGCGCATCTGATCCTTATTCATTTCCTGCATCATATTCTGCATCTTTTCAATCATCGCCTTTATTTCATCTGAAAGCAAATTATCGAAGCGCTTCTGCAATTCTTCCTGTTTTTTCATGAACTCCGAAGCCGTGTTCTTGTACTGTTCCTCTTTCATTAAATTCAGGTCTTGCTCATTTTTGGTTTCTTGAATCTTGTTTTGCAGCTCTTTATATTTTTCCATCAAATCTTCCATTTTCTTTCTGTCTTGCCAGGAAGGCTCATTCACTTGAAGTAACTGTTGGCTCAACTTTTCTATTTCTTTGGCTAAATCTGCCGCTTCTTTTGCTAAATCATCCATAGAGCCTTTGGCTTGCTCGTTACCTTGTGCAATCTCTTTGTTAATCTCTTCCATGGTTTTTAATCGGAAAGTAACAGCATGTGTTTTAGTCGCTTTTGGACCATTAACGCCATCATTATCTTTTACTTCAAAGAAATAATCCATAGAATACCCCGGATATAAATTTAATGAGCCGGCTTCAAAATAGAAATAAAAATCTTGAATGGTCGCGTTTTTATCAAAAGGAATGGCAATCGTTTTGTTTTGTTCTAACAAATTTTGATGCTCATCATAAACAGAATACACAAAATTCAAGCTCGAAAAACCGTAGTCATCTCTGATATTACCTTTAAAATAAACAACATCGGCGAATAAAGAATCGGTTTGGCTTTGCACTCCAATTTCAGGATACAAATCTCTTATTACCTGAACGTTAAACGACAACGTATCAGGACTTATAAAATATTGGTTTTTCGTAACCGTAGCATAATGAAAACTTTCGCGAGCCATATACGAAAATGTAAACATCTCTTTTTCAGGAGTTAATTTTTCTTCTTTATCTTGTAATATAAAATCAATCCGGTTGGTATTTTTGGTATAAAACTTCCATGTAATACGCGTTCCTTCCGGCACGGTGGCATCGCCGTTATTTTCAATCACTTCTTTATTTTTATTCAAATATGAAGGGAAAGTTAATTCCATTACGTAACTCACAATCACAGGTTTTGGAAGTACATTTATGGTGTAAAAATTAGTGGTAACTTCTTCTGTTTGCAATTGAAACGTGGCATCTCTTTGCAAGTTGGAGAAAGTATAACTAAACTCCGTATTCGACTGTTTTACACATCTATAGTTACGTTTATCATACACCACAAAAAGCTCATTGGGAACTTCATCACCTACAATTTTGATATTTACGGTAAAATCTTCATTTTGCAGCGCTCTCAAATTTCCATTCACCACTTCAATTTTATAGGGTGCCGGTTTTTCAAAATGTTGCTGATATTGCACAATCCGTTGGGTTGACTCTGTAAAAATTTCACTTTTTGTAGAAAAAAGCAGCACAAAAAGCAATACCGGAATCATTGCCCATTTCACAAAGCGGGTGCTTTGTTTAAATGGGATCGCTTTTACAAACGCAAACGGCTTCAGTGTTTCAATTTTAGTGTCAATTGCTGCATTGAGCAAGTCTAAACTTCTATATTCTCTATTTTCAATTTGAGTTTCTAATTGAATTACATTAAGCAGTTTATCATCAATTTCCGGAAAGTGTTTTCCAATAATTTTAGAAACGGTTGCGGCATTTAAAGTCTTTCCAAAGCCGGCTATTTTTGTAAGGGGATAGATGACGTAAACGGCAACTGTTGCCATAAATAGCACCAAATAAGTATAAAAAAGCACTGCACGTGTGGTTGAATTTAAGTAAGAAAAATATTCTAATAGTGCAAATGCTATAAAAACTGCTGTCGTAATCATCACGAAAATAAGTGCCCCCTTATACAATTTATTAAGGTAATATTTTTGCACAAACTCTTTGATTTTCTGATGAATAAAAATTCTATTTGCTGTCATAAATTATTGTAAGAACTGTTTTAAAACGAAGAGGAAGGAAATATCGTATTTTTTTACAAAATTTGCTACTAAGAGGGAGCTTCTAAGGATAAGGATTCAAATGAATATTTTTAATTTCTAAATTTTGCTTACAAAAAAAGTGAAATGCTTTTTCAGCCTGGTTTCCATTTTTTTAATGAAAAGAAAATAGAGCGCGGTGGCTCCAAAAGCCACGCCGATGCTCAATAATTCATTATTTGTAAAAGAATAGGTTACAAACAATCCGAGTGCCAATGCTAAAAACGGGCATAAATAAGCGATCACCACCGCTTTTGATCCCATTGTTTTTTTCATATTTACTTGCACCACTTCACTTACTTGGAATGTATCGGGATTAGGGGTAAATATGGGAATAATTTCATCTTTTCTTTGAGAAGCCAAGCATGCTCCTTTAGCGTGACAGGCGGAGCAAGCTGCGCTACGTTCAATTTCAACAAATAAAGTGTTAGCTTTAATTTCTTTTATGATTCCTTGGTGGCAAATGTTAGAAGTGTTCATAAATAATGTGATATAAAAAGGTAAATAGTATCCATATTGAGAGGTGGCGAAAATAGTCTTTAATATTTAATGCAAATTTGAATAAATATTATACCTTCGCGGGCAATTTTTTTTATTTATGAAATACACCCCTTTACACTCCGATTTTTACAAGAAAAACCGCCAAGATGTGGTAGGCGAAATGGAGCAAAATTCCGTTGCCATTCTTACTTCTCACGATGAGTATCCGCGCTCCGGAGATACCACATTTCCGTTTAAACAAAATGCCGAATTGTTGTACTTATGCGGCATCGATCAGGAAGACACTACATTAGTGTTAGCACCTTGGCATCATGATCCCACTTTCCGCGAAATTTTATTTATCAAAAATCCCTCTCCTGAGATGGTTGTATGGTACGGGCATCGCCTTACCAAAGAGCAAGCTACGGAAATTTCAGGTATCGAAAATGTGATGTTTGTAGAAAGTTTGGAAAGCACATTGCACAATATTATTCTCAATTCGCAAAATGTTTACCTGCATTTTCCCGAAAACCCGCGCATGAAAGTGACGCACCCTACGCAGGAATTTCGCCTTATCAAAAAACTAAGAAAAGAATACCCGCTACATACTTACAAACGATTGGCACCCATTTTATATCCATTGCGTATCGTAAAACATGCAGAAGAATTTAAAGCCCTTAATAAAGCCTGTGAAATTACCCACAAAGCATTTTTACGTGCCCTAAAAGCCGTTAAACCGAACACTTACGAATACGAAATTGAAGCTGAACTGATTTATGAAATGATCCGGAATGGCGCCACCGGCTACTCTTTTGCCCCCATCGTGGCTGCAGGTGCCGATACCTGCATTTTACACTATATTAAAAATGATAAAAAAATGCAAGACGGCGATCTGCTGCTTATGGATTTTGGCGCCGAATATGCCAACTACGCCGCAGATATTACGCGCACCATTCCTGTAAACGGACGTTTTACATCGCGACAAAAACAAGTATATCAAGCAGTTTTAGATATTTACAAAGAAGCCATTCCACTTTTCAAACCCGGAATGACAATTCATAAAATTAACGACCATGTGTTTAAACGCATGGACGAAGAACTTATAAAATTAGGGCTTTATACCGAAGAAGATGTGAAAAATCAGCCGAAAGATAAACCCTTGTTTAAGAAATACTTCATGCACAACACCAGCCATTTTATCGGCTTGGACGTGCATGATGTAGGCCAACGCGAATTTGTTTTTCAACCCGGCATGGTATTGAGTTGCGAGCCTGGCATTTACATCGCCGAAGAAGGCATTGGCGTGCGTTTGGAAACCGATGTGGTAGTAGGGGAGACTCCGATAGATTTGTTTGCGGAGGTTCCGGTGGAGGTGGAGGATGTAGAGACGTTGATGAAATAGACTCTCGCAAAGGCGCAGAGACGCAAAGATTGTTTCTACTTTGCGCCTTCGCGTCTTTGCGAGAAAAAATTACTTATAATACGGAAAATTCTTCCCCGGATAATACCCCTGTCCTCCCAAAAGCTCCTCAATACGAAGCAATTGATTATACTTGGCAATACGATCAGTGCGGCAAGCCGAGCCGGTCTTAATTTGTCCGGTGTTCAACGCTACAGCTAAGTCTGAGATGGTAGTGTCTTCCGTTTCGCCGGAGCGATGCGACATTACTGCGGTGTATCCGTTACATTTTGCCATGTTCACGGCGTCAATCGTTTCTGTTAGTGTGCCAATTTGGTTCACTTTTACTAAAATAGAGTTGGCAACACCTTTTTCGATGCCTTCTGCCAAACGTTTTACATTAGTTACAAACAGGTCATCGCCCACTATTTGAATGTCGTTTCCTAATTTTTCGGTCATCATTCCCCATCCAGCCCAATCATCTTCCGCCATGCCGTCTTCAATAGAAACGATAGGATATTTTTTCACCCAATTTGCCCAATAGTCCACCATTTGCGCCGGTGTTAATTTTTCGCCGGTCGATTTTTTGAAATGATACACATTCTCATCTGTAAGAAAATATTCGGAAGATGCAGGATCAAGCGCAATGCAAATATCAATACCGGGCTTGTAACCAGATTTTTCAATGGCTTTTAGAATAACCTCAATCGCTTCTTCGTTCGATTTTAAATTAGGAGCAAAACCGCCTTCGTCGCCTACGTTGGTGGCATAGCCCATACCTTTCAGCACCGATTTCAGATTATGGAAAGTTTCTGTGCCCATGCGAAGCGCTTCGGCAAAAGTTTCAGCACCGATAGGCATAATCATAAACTCTTGAAAATCTATGCAGTTATCCGCATGTGAACCTCCGTTAATAATATTCATCAACGGAATGGGAAGCGTGTTGGCATTTACGCCGCCCACATAGCGGTAAAGCTCTTGATTGCTTTCTTGCGCAGCCGCTTTGGCAACGGCTAACGAAACGCCCAAAATGGCATTAGCACCCAAATTGGCTTTGTTTGGCGTTCCGTCGATCTCAATCATACGCGCATCAATTTCATTTTGATTAGAAACCAACATGCCTTTCAGTTCGTTAGCTAAGATACTGTTCACATTCTCAACGGCTTTTAAAACGCCTTTGCCTAAATACTTTGATTTATCGCCATCGCGAAGCTCCACAGCTTCGTGCACGCCGGTAGAGGCGCCGGAGGGAACAGCTGCACGCCCCATAGCACCGGCAGCAGTATATACATCAACTTCTACGGTTGGATTGCCTCTTGAGTCCAAAATTTGACGACCGAAAATTCCAATAATTTCACTCATATTCTTGATTTTTAATGGTTAACGTTTTTTTTTAATGGAGCGCAAATATATAATAAATTTAACAGAGAGTTATCTCGGCGGAATGCGTAATCTCTGTCCAATACTTAGCGAGTGCGTATTCCGTAAGTTGTTGTAATCGGCTAATCTACGTACTGTTGTTCTAAATCGTGCGGCTATGGCACCTAAAGTATCTCCTTTTTTTACAACATAAACTTCTGAATTTTCGGCAAATAACTCTTCTTTAATTTTAATTGTGGCAAAATGTTCCTCATATTTATGCCGGTAAATGGTGTCTTCTAATGCGATAAAACGCAAAATATCAGCATTTTTCAATCGCAATGGATAAGGGGCTTTCTGTGCCGGAATAATTAATCGTTTATATTGGGGGTTTAATATTTTAAGCTCTTCTATATCAATTTCTAACATCTCTGCCACTTGATTAAGGTGCAATTCTTTTTTTACCATAACAGTGTCCACGACAAAAGGAATGGTAAGCTCTGCAAAAGGGATGCCGTGGTCAAGGTGGTGATTTACCAAATAAAACGCGGCAATATAGTAAGGAAAATAGTTTTGCGTTTCTCTTGGCAGAAAAGGTTTTACGCCCCAAAAATCGGTTTTGCCGCCCGAGCGGGCAATCGCTTTTCGAACGCCACCGGCACCACAGTTGTAGGCAGAAATGGCAAGTCCCCAATCGTTAAAGATGTTGTACAAATCTCGCAGATGCCGTGCGGCAGCATCGGTAGCCTTAAACGGATCGCGGCGATCATCAATAAAAGTGTTCACTTCCAATTGATACACCTTTCCGGTACGGTACATAAACTGCCAAATTCCGGTGGCACCAGCCCGCGAAACCGCAACAGGATTCAACGCGGATTCCACAATCGTTATATAGATCAGCTCTTCGGGAACATCATATTGGTCGAAAATCTCGCGCATCCAAGGAAAATAATATTGAGAAAGCCCCAAAATAATGGACGATGAACGCTTTCTTTTACAAACATACAATTCAATCTTTCTCCGTATTTCATAATTATAAGTTACCGGAATTACTGTTTGCAACTTTTCCAACCGGCTACGTATTACAGAATCTATCAAGCAATCTTCTTCGATATTATCGTTTAGCGTCTCCATATTCAGACTCTCCATTTGTTTTTTAATGAACCATAAATCGAGCAGCGCGTCCATCTCTTTCAAGATATCATCTTCCATGCCGGTTTGCAAAGTATCTTCTTGAAATGATTCTTTCAATTGAAACGGCTGCACACAAATCGTATCCTGTTCCTGTGCCAAAGCTGTGGTTGTAATTAATAAACAGCTAATTAAACAAACAATAATTTTCATAAATCTTCTCATTCTAATCCATGTAAACAAACTAATTCTATAAATCTTTCAAATTTTACTAAAATCATGGTTCAGATATTCTTTTACAACGAAAACCTAAACGTTGAATATATTTTATTATTTTATTGTTTTTTTCTCTTTTTTCTCGTAATTATAAATCAAAATACTTCATAGATAGATAGGTCTGCGATTCCGTTTTCTTTTTATATTTCCGAAGACGTAGAACTGTAAAAAAAATAATACTTTTGTCGCTCATTTTTAGCACAAGTATGAACCGATTTATCATTTCCGGCGGCGGAACCGGAGGACATATTTTCCCCGCGTTAGCCATTGCCAACCAACTGAAAAAAGAGATTTCCGATGTTGAAATCCTGTTTATAGGAGCGAATGGGAAAATGGAGATGACGCGTGTGCCCGAAGCCGGCTACGACATTGTGGGATTGGATGTTTTCGGCATTCGCAGAGATTTGTCGTGGAGTGGCATAAAGAGCAATTTGAGGCTGCCGTTTGTGCTCCTTAAAACGATGCGCAAAGCCAAACAGATTGTGCGCCGCTTCAAACCCGATGCAGTTATTGGTGTGGGTGGTTACGCCAGCGGGCCGGCATTACGGGCTGCACAAGCGTTAAATATTCCTACAGTTATTCAGGAACAAAACTCTTACCCGGGCAAAACCAACAAATGGTTGTCGAAAAAAGCGGATAAAATTTGTGTGGCGTATGATGGATTGGAACGCTTTTTTCCAAAAGATAAAATAGTGAAAACAGGCAATCCCGTACGCGCCGAAATCATCAATTTTCAACCCAAATTAGAAGAAGCTTATTCTTTTTTTGATTTGGATAAAAACAAAAAAACAGTTTTAATCATTGGCGGAAGTCAGGGTGCCCGCACGATCAACCAAGCTATTATAAGCCATATTGAAGATTTAATGATAATGGATTGTCAATTATTATGGCAAACCGGCGAATTTTTCTACATTGCAAACGAAGCTCGGTTAGCGAACTTACAATCCCAAAATATTAAAATTTTGCCTTTTATCAAGCGCATGGATTTAGCTTACAGTGTAGCCAACTATATCGTTTCGCGTGCCGGAGCGCTTGCCATTGCAGAGCTTACCATTGTGAGTGCGCCAACCATACTTATCCCGTTGCCTACTGCTGCCGAAGACCACCAAACGGCTAACGCCAGGCAACTTTCAGATGTGGGTGCTGCTATTCTTCTTTCGGATAAAGATGCTAAGGAGAAACTTTTTACGACGTTGGTTGAGCTTATGAATGATGCTGAAAAATCAGACAAAATGACGCAAGAAATGAGGCAGTTTGCCCAGCCGGAGGCTATTTGTGAGATTGTATGGGAAATTTTACATTGTAAAGGGTAGGAGGCTACACTATTTTGCCACCCCCACACTTTGCCCCAAAACCGCCGTTCCGTTAAAATTAAGCAATTCTTGTAATTTATCACGGTGAATACTGCCTAATGCGCAGGTTGCCAAGCCTTCTTGAGCACAGTACAAGTAAACATTTTGGCTGATGTTGCCGGTGTCTGTTCCGCCAAACAAAACTTTGGATTCTTCTGAAAACCCTTCCATTTTGTCGTAATTAGCTACAAAAATGAGCATGAGCGGACAATCTTGAAAACGTTCTTGCGAAGCGCCGCTTGTACGATGATCTCCGGCGGCAATCAATTGAAGTACGTGTTCTTGAGGTAAGTAAAGATAAGCACCTTCTTTAGTCAGCACATAAATTTCGATTTGTTGCGCATTTCTTGCGGTGGGCGCAGTACGTTTTCCATCGGGACGGTTCACGCCGGCGGCCGCCCAAAGCAAATCTGATAATTGCTGCGGGGTAAGCTCTTCTTGCGTAAAATCGCGATTGGTTTTGCGGTTTGCCAAAGCCTC
>Ga0123353_10012864_pt1 | contig 11939 bp, 5 predicted proteins | sample TergutLab28metaG_3_FD_92763 | JGI IMG/M metagenome (GOLD analysis project Ga0123353, IMG submission 92763) | Labiotermes labralis P3 segment gut microbial communities from Petit-Saut dam, French Guiana - Lab288 P3 | ecosystem: Host-associated > Arthropoda: Insects > Digestive system > Gut ... | reverse complement strand
AACAAAGGCTTTAAATTAATAGAGTGGGAGAGGGGGGGGGGGGGTGAGAGAGAGAGAGAGAGAGAGAAAGAGAGAAGTCACACACTATACTGCCCTGAAGTTTATCCTTAAAGTCTCAACATACATTTGCATGTTCGGCTTATATCTGTCAGCAGATGAGGTATAAATGTGTTGCCATTCCATTAAGTGTTCAGTTTTTATGTCAGAATTCTCTGCAATGACTCTACATGATTACCACGAGACTTAAACATCATGAGGCCTGCTGCAGAGGGTGATGTGTTTTGTGAACAGATTTTTTATTCAAGCCATATTTTCACAAATGTATAATCAGTCTTGGTGTAGTTTCATCTGTGTAAGAATTCACAAACCAGTTGTCCTCTATAAATTTGGTGGATGTGACACTTCTTGTGCTGGATTCACTCAGTTCATAAAATTTTATGCTTAACTCAGCAACTGAGAGGAATATATTGCTTGAAGACAAGAAGCCTTTCCATGGAATCAAAGACTTGTCTACATCCAAGTTTGGGAGGCAAAGATTCTTGAATCCTTTGTTTGAGTGTCATTTTAAAAGTCTGTATGGACAACCATATTTGAATAGTGTAGAACTGTAAATGAAATGAAGAAACTAGATTTAAGCTTCATTGTCACACATAGAATTTAAAAACCTTTTAAGTCAGAGATCTGAACAAAAACAATCCCCTTGTCAGGAAGCATTTTCCACATATATAGAAAAATCACCTTATGAGGTTTAAAAGGTGTTCTTCAGGGACTCTAAACACATCTACCAAACTTATCTGTGTGGATGACTTTAAAATGAAGACCATGATGTTACACCACACATACATCAAAACATTACACTGTTTGGGAGAAAATGCAAGTAAGGAAGTCACAAACATATGAAAAAAACATTTCCAGGATTGTTCTGGGAAAGTTGCGCCAGTTTCTTGGCAACTAGAAGAAATAATGGGCATAGAATTATGAATTAATTTTATTCATAAACATAATTTCATATTTTTACAATACTTCCATAGTTACAAAACTATTCTGACATATTTTATCCTGTAATATTAAAAGTGTTCAGTGCATTTAAGTGTTCACTCAATAAATGTTAACAGCATATAAAAAAACACACACACACACATGCATGCACTTGAACTTGGTTATAAGGACCTTGGTGTGTGTGACACATCATCTATAGCATTATACATTCAGCCATAACTAATTCCCCATAAGGCACTTTTTCTATCTTTAGTACGACATACACGAAAGCATCTACATCAGATATAATGGCATTGCCAGTCACTGTTTCTAATACAATTTTTCAAGAAGTACACAATTTTGAGATCCTACCATTTCTTTGTCCATAACAGAGCAAGCCCTGTATGCTTTCAGGTAGCTAGATAAATTTCAGGCCTGGAAAATGACAAAGAGTAACAATAATTCACTCTGTGCATAAAGTTGCCCTCTACGTTTCTACTCTTCCAGTTAACAGGACACTGGTAATGTGATAACACGGCTATAGTCATGTGTAAAAGGGAGGTTTTGAGTGTCAAAGAAAACAAAGTGATAAGCTGATTAGAAAATGTAGAAAGAAAACTGATGTGTGTCAGAAATTTGGTCTCGTGAATTCTACAAGCTGAATGATTTGGAAAAACAAAACCATAATTTTTGGTGCATATGAACAAAGCAGAATGAGAATACAAGCGACTTCTAAAGCCTGAATGAAGCGGTCAGTAACACGCTGTTTATGTGGTTTAAGCAAGAGACAAATGACAATGACCTAGTAAGCAGTCCTCTTCTCAATGTAACTTGTTCTTCCTAATTTTAAATGCATATTACTGTATTTTTTAGTGTAAACCTGTACAAAGATACACAATTATAGGGGAGTAATTTTTATTACTGCTAAATTTTAATTGTAATTTAAATGTGAAATATATCATAGCATTAACATTCAGTAAAATGCCGAACAGCCTGAGTTTTGTCTTGTAACATTCTGCCTTTACCCTTACCATACACCTCACTTACAGCAACACTCTTTTATAAAGACACAATTTATTCTGTCCCTTTGAAGATGATGTAACAGAGTTTGAATGTGTATCCATGTGTGTGTGTGTGTGTGTGTGTGTAAAGACATCACCTTCATGTAACATTACTGTATATTTACATGTGGACAAATGCACATCCTTCACTCAAGAACAATGACTTCAAAAATAAAAATGTAACATTTAATAACACTAAAACAACAATGACTCTGATAAAACTTAGGTTCCTTGTTGGTGCAACTGTCACCGAGCATGGTGCTACAGCATTTTAGGATGACTTACAGGCACTTTTAAGAAGGTAAAAAGGCACTGTACAAAATACCCCTCCAGCACTTCAGATTTGTGGTGCACAACTGACAAATGACAAGACTAGAATGCAGAACATACCTCATGCTGTTAATGCCAGTGCAGAACAGACTGGGCATGACATGTGTTTGTCAAAGAAGTTCAAGCCCTCACCTGTTGAAAAAATTAAAAATTTAACTTTTATGACAAAATTGAAAGTTGACATTTTAATTTCAGCTTAATCCACTTCAGGATATGATAGGGTCTCTGTGATGTCAAAATATATGGTCCATTAATTTGATTAGTAGGTATTTCAGAGTCAGCTTTTATTCAGGTGTTATATCATTCTGAAAATCCTATTTATTTAATTTTGGGCACACTCAGTGAAGCCCAGACGAATGCAGACAAACTACAGTTGCAGAAGTTTCATCATAAAGATCATTGTGTTTATTCATTTCTTCACCTTCTTCGTCTGACACTATAACCCTACATGGGTTTTGGTCATCTGCACCAGATGATTCAGGCTTTCTATCTTTGGCAATCTGGCTCCAATTCTCAGTTTTAGATTCTCTAAATCAATTATTACGTCATATATCCATCTATTCTTGGACTGTCCTTTTGTTCTTACTCCTACAGGGTTCCAATCAGTAATCTTCTTAAATAGTTTTGTATCTGCCTTTCTGCTAAGACGTCCCCACCATTTTACTCTTCGTGCTTTTATATATTGCACAGTACCTTCTCCTTTTATCAACTTCTGTTATTCATTATTATTCCTTATTCTCCATCTGTAGACTGAAGTGGTCCAAATATCTCCCTTAAAATTTGTCTTTCAAAAACTAATAAATTATTTATGTCCCATACAGACAATGTCCAGGTGTCACATGTGAAGGTCACTACAGGTCTTATACCATATAAATCTTCCTTTTAGTATACACGTTAGTTAATTTAAAGGTCATTAATCCTTTATATGCATAACAGGCTCTATTTCCTTTCTTAATTCTGTGTTATTTATCCTGATATGCTATTATCATTTATTATTGACCCTAAATAAGGAAAACTAGAGACTTTTTCACGCCTATACTCTCCTACCCCTATCTGCTAATGGTAATTGTGAATCTTCTTACTTACTCTCACATAGTTTGTTTTTTGTTAATTTATAATCATTCTCATTGCTTGTGCTGTCTTATCTAATTCCTGTAATGCTTTTTCCATTGTTTTTTGATTCCTAGATATTATGAACACATCGTCTGCATACACATTGATCTGCACCACTTCCCCTGGTATCTAATTTCTTTAGAATATAATCCAGTACTAAATTAAAACAAAACAACTGATAATGCATCACCTTATCTTACTCCTACATTAACATTAAAACTTTCTGTCATGCTGTTCCCTGTAACTACTCTTGCTTGAAAGTCTTCCACTGTCATCCTTATGAATCTTATAAGTTTACTGGGTATTCCTTGTAGTTGCCATATTTTTACCATTTTATGTCTATACATACCAGTGAATGCTTGCTTAAAACCTAAAAACAGTACCTATCTGTATATTATACTCATATGCTTTTTCTATTACTTGTCTCAATATATTTATATTATTGATTGTTCCCCTATGCACTCTGAATCTGTTTTCGTAATCAGCAATTACTTTCTCTGCACATTCTGTCCATCTGTTACTTTGTACATACAACTTCAAAGCATTATTCCTCTGTAATTGTTACATTTATTCCTATCACCTTTTTTATATATTGGGCACATAATTCCCATCTTCCAATCTATGGGTATTTCTTCCTTTTCCATATATTTTAAATTAAACTATGAATCCTCCCCCATACAGCTGGATTCACTTTCTGTAATATGTCTGCTGTTATTCTGTCTATCCCTGGTGCTCTTTGCTTTTATTCATTTACTTCCTCCAAAAATTCAGTGTTTGAAATCTGAAAAACAAAAGAGAAATATTTTCTTAAAGAGAAATATAATAAGAGAAATAAAAGGCTGTCAACACAACCAGTATAAATATGTCAATATTTTAAATCCAAAAATGTAGTAATTTTTATTTAAATATAAGCATAATACATATCAATATAACTTTCTCTCCAAAATCTCATACTTAAGTAATTTAACTTGCTACCTGAACCTCATTTTTTTACTGCTTTGCAAATGGAGGGTCTGCACTTACTTCAGCTCTCCTGTAGTATAAATAGGCCACTGCCTATTCGAATACACGATCTGCAACTGAAACAGAATGTCATTACAACATATTTATGCAAATGTATTACATATAGGTGTGACAGCAACTTCTTCAAAATGCTACACCATTACGTTTTGAATAAAATACTGTGATAGTTGTTTCTTACCTTTTGAATGATGCTCTCCTGTCATTTTCTGTAACTACTGTCACACAGTCTTTGTGCTGTAAACTGTGAAAACATTTGCATTCTTGCACAGAACAAATATGTTTTCATCCACACCCCGTATCTTGACAATAAATAAAACTTAAAGACATATGAACAATCTTCAGCATTGTAACAACTTCTGATGAAATGCACACTGTAATCAGGAAAGTTAAGACAGGTGGCACAATACTTACCAATGGGTACCAAATCACAATTCAACATGCAGGAGTCTGTCCTAGTGCTATGTCAGATAATGTCCCTAAGAAACTTCCCAAAACAGCCCTTGGCAATATGGCCAGAGTATAGTTCCAGCACAGTCCTTTATATGTTTATAAAAAACAATCTTGCAGTGTAATTCAGACTGCAGTAACTACACGATGTTTAGTGACACAAAATGATGAGCACACAGTCCTGTATATGTGAATCAGCACCTGTTAACTTCTCATAAATTAAAGTATAACTTATATATAATATATGCTAACCTGGGATACTGTGGTCCACATAAAATGTAGCAGCAGTTACGAGGGCATCCTCGAGAAAATGGATTATAACCGCCTTTAAACTTGCCAGTGACCTGCTCATTTGTAGTACGACCTCTTGACACCAGAACAACGTGGAAACCAGTCAGACCATAAATTGGTATAACAAGCAGTACTATTATTCCAATTATAACCATTCTATACACCATGTTAAGGATTCATACTAACAACATGTGTAAATTAACTGCAATTTTGACATACTGCCACATTTGTGGCAAGTATTATAGGAAGGTCACACAAACCAATAACAAGGTAGAACACAATACAGTAATCACCACTGTGTCAAATTTTACAAACTTCCAAACACACTACAAAATATGTCACACAAAGTAATGCGAACATAAATAGATGTTACATTGTGTGAAGACTTAGTATAGCAAAATCTAATATTTCTGTCATCCCAAAATGTGTGTCTGTGTTTCACAGTGAAGGGTTTAAATATGTATGTAACTGATAAAATTGTAGAACTGAGTCTAAGCAGAACTGGAGAGCAGTGCCTTTCAGCAGCAGTTGAAAACGGGTGTGGACACAGAAATCTACCAGGCCAGAAGTGGCACATGCATATGGAGGTGAAAATTGGGAAATGTTGAGATAGAAAGTGTTAGATGGTTTTTAAGAACAGTATTTATGGTCTTGCTGACAGTGAGAGACATGGAGGCAAATCTGGACTTACTAATGGAGCGGGACAAAACTGACCAGAAAATGAAACAAATAAAAAATCATGAGAGGGACAGTAAAGCAATTTAGACAGACTGGTCAAGTAAAGCAAGGAACTAAAAAGACTTTGGGGCAAAACTGGTGATAAAAGGAACTGCTTCAGATTTCAAGCAGATGGAGCAAACAGTGAGAATGTGGGAAGAGAAACAGCAAATGATGTTTGGTAAAACAGATCATTCAAAAGGAGAAGGAATAATACTTTGAAAATGGAATGAAGTAGAAGGAACATGAGTAACACGTTGATACAATGAAGTGGTAACAAAGTTCTTGAAAAAGACAATGGCACTAGAGACCTTCATTAACAATAATGACCATGCAGTGAATTTTAGAAATCAAGTACATCAGCAACCTATTCTCGCATATTTCACTTCCTTTGTAAGATATACATAAAGCAGGTTCAAAGAACAGAATAGACAAATATATTTATTTGGAAATAAGGAATACGCCATTTAAAGGATGCCAAGAGAATGGAGTTCATTCTTGAAGGAATAAAAAGTTTGTGATAAATGGAACAGTTCATCAGCTGGACTGGTTGTTGATGAATGTACAGCTGAATGAATTAAACAGCAGAATCAGCACCCCTAAACAGCAGGTTCTGCAGATGTTAGCAGGATTCAGAAAGTGCAGACAACAGCAATTCAGAAATGAGAACACAGAGGAAATAAGCTACATGGGCTGATCCATGGGCTAGAAAGGACTTCAGAACAAGGTAATCAATGTCAGGCGATAAGGTGAACCAGATCATCTCTTCTTCATCTGCTGCTGTGACAAGTGTACTATTCCAGCAGCATGTTCCAAATATTAGGCCTACAAACACTGGGGAAGAGGGTGACAGAAGAGGAAAGGAGAAAGAAGGGTAAAATGGATATATGAGCAATCTGCAGTGTAGGAAACTTTTTTTATTTTGGAAGTTATTTGTAAAAGAAGTTATTTATCAAAGTAGAGGAGGTAGTGAAATGGAGAAATTCTGCAATTCAAGTGTCTCACTTACTTACAGTAAAAAAAGTTATCATGCACTTACGAACAATAAATGAAAAGTTACTAGGATGTTGACCCTGCATTTGGGTTACATCATGAAGATGTGGGCTATGTTTCTGTTTCAGAGAAACCTACTGCCTCCACCTTCATGATAGAACAGTGAACCTGTAGGAGAAAATAATCCTTAATACACAAAAGGCAGTACTTGGACTGGGGCCACAGGGGAGCCCAGGGTAAAAGGCTGTCCTGAAAAAGGGAGCAAGGGTCATTCATTAAAGGGGACAGACATATGAAGTGACAAAGAACGAAAGCAGGTCCAAGGGGTTAAAATAAAACACAGTACAAATAGAATTAGGACTATTTATAACAAAAAGGTATAAGAGAATGTGAACAAGAAGGGAATGTGGGGGCAACCGAGATGGAGGGAAAGAAGAGAAATGGAAAGAGGGGGGGAAAATAAGCAGAGGAAGGAAGACAGATGAGTAAAAGGGGTCAAGCACATATATTCATTCACCTGCTTTGGGAGTACAAAGCTGCCATAGCCACACACAATGTATAAACCCCCCCCAGCGCCAGTATCAGCTGCATGAAATCCCATGTTTGATTCAGTAAACTCCAACTTTATTAGGCCACTTCCTCTCATGTTGTCCCCACTTCCTTCTTCTTCAATTTTATTCACTTACTGTGTTTATGCATCTCTTTTCATCCTTCTTCCTCCTATTTTTCATTTTTAACCCATCTTTTTTCCACTTCCCTTTTTTCCTCTCTGATTCAGATACTTCCTCATTTTCCTTCTTCCTTTGCTATTGCCCTTCTTTTATCCTCTTGTACTTCTTCCATTTATACAGTCAGATAATTTCATTTCTACTGCACTTTATTTTGGTCTCACCTCCTTCTTCTATTCCTTCTTTCTGCAACAATAAATAGACACCGTCCCCACATTTCATGGCTATTCCCATGGCTCATTTATAGACCCAAGCCAAAACTTGCTTTCTCTTATATTAAGGACCATTTTCCTTGGTGGGCTTACTCACCTGCCTTGAAAATGGGGGCCACAGATTTCTCCAGATTATTATCAAAACAACTGATATCCACATGGCATCATCACCCAAATGCACACCATGCAAGCTTGAATCATCAAAAGATCAATATGTCATGACAATTAAGTTTTATATACTGTTACTATAAGATGTACTTCCAACCCTCAGAGGAATCCAAAAGGTCTGTCGAATTCATCACAGCCTTTAATCCTGATTAGCTCAAAATTATACAGACAATTCAACTAAATCAGGAGTCAGCAACATATGGCCCATACGCCCATTACATGCAACCCACAAATGTCCGACATCACCCCTTATTCTGCATGCATAACTGCCTGTCTCTTTTTGAACAAAACTGGATATTCTGTTGTCAAAAAACAGATGGAAAAAGTGAACTGATTTCAGCAATTTATGATTTTGCGTTTAACCCTAGAAAACCAAAAAATGAAAGTCTGTTTACTTTATCAGTATTAATTCCCATTTTACACCAGCTGAATATTAGGTTGTTCTGGCCTCCTATTTTGCCCTCTTAGTGGTTAACAAACTGCCTAGCCTTCATCACTGTTACTGCTAGCAGTCTCTTCCATATTTTGGGTGTCTTAAAATTTATATTCACTTGACTGTGAACCACTCACATCATCCTTCCATCTATAACTGGGTAAAGAAAACTCCTTGCACTACTTAGTGCTGGATTTTCCACCTCCTGTGGCTGCAGCAGCAAAGTGAAGTGAATGCTGACCCTAAATTCCCAACAACACATAATGTATTTTACATGTTCTTCCTTTCCCTTGACCTTGATTTCATCACAGGATGAAAAAAGAAACAAACACAGTGCAGGTGCTAACGTTACAATGTACTGATATCAGCAGTGACACATCATGGTGCTCTGATAACATTTCTCTTCTTTAGCAGTAAACATACATACTCCGACTGTGTTTGCAACAGTACAAAATCCTGACTCTTGCCAACAGAAGCTTGCTGTGCTATTCTAAATGCAGGTACAAAGAGTTAACAGAATATCCATCAGTAATATACCACTCATATCAGATGCCAGTTTATTGAGAAAAATATGAGAACGAAACTTTGTCACAATGTACAGGATCCTCATTTTATTTGACAACTATCATTTGCCACTACCTGCCACTACTCCATGCGTGCATGTGCAAGCATGCTCTACCGACTGCGAAAGCCACTGATACAACAAGGCAATAGGAAGTGCCAAATGACAGCTGTTACATAAAATAATGACCCTCTACAACAATGTATGATTATTACAAATAGAGGAACACACAAGATTAAACTAGTATCAACCTTTCACTTATTCCACAGAACTGTATTAGTGATAAAGGATACTAATATTCAACAATGATTGTCACGCCAAAGACCCTTCATACAAATTACATGTTAATGCTAGATCTCAGATGACAACAGTATGGCAAGATGTTACCAAGATTATTACTCCACACACACACACACACACACCCCACTACATCACTCTTTCAGTTCTTTTACCATCAACACACATATCCATGTTTTCTGATCTCTGTGCAAACCCATAAATATTTTCAAGTTTAAGTCCCGAACACAAAGCCTATTCCACTTCATTGGACCTCTAGTTTATAATTCAGAACACATCGTTGGTTCAAAGAGTTTATCTTTCACAGACTGGATACCTGATTGCCCTGAACACAAAAACAAAGGAATGGCTGAATTACATGAGCCTGACACCTCCACTCTAAAAACATAAAATTAAAAACAATTCAAGCACTTTCAGGTGAATGGCATATTTTGAGAACAAACCTGAAAATAATATTTATTTCACTTGGCAACGTTCTATGGAGCTACACACTCAATATACTAAAATACACAGCATTTACTTAAACAACAGTTGTGGCAATGAGACTCAGAAGTGTTTCTTTGTAACTTCATGACTTCCTTTTCACCCAATTCTTCACAGAATTTGCTAAAATAAGCTCAGTATATCAAGGTACTGAGTGCACGTTCTTTCATCAGATACTCTAATGTATTTCTCTCATTAAAGGATACGCTATGATTGTATCCACATCTGTCAGTTTGTCCCTGTTAGAAAGCACAAACACAAGGCACAGCGTAAAAATGCTTGTGATGTGCATGCTCAAAGAAATCAGGAACATAAAAAAAAAGCGGTAGTTGCGACGCCCAATACAGTTGTTCACCCACGGACAGTGGTGATCAAATGTCTGCAAAAGTATATCACAGACTTATCAGCAAGCACCATCATACACATTAATAATTACAATACCTTTATAGATTGCTACCTTCATTTAGTTTTTCCTCACAAATTGAATATGAATATCTGAAATACCAATAAAAATTATTCCCTTCTCATATTTGTATGGCCAAATATTCAACCTAGTAATATACACAAATCAGTGCGTTATATTACATAAAGTGGCAATTTACTTGTCTTTCAATGACTGCACAAAATGTGACGAGGGCAGAAGGGCACAATACCAAACTGAGCATGAGTGTGCAGACAACACACAAGTAACTCCAGATAAACACCATAAATTTCCTCAATTCAAATTAAAATTTGTGCTAGTTTTTTTTTGGGGGGGTAAAATAACTTAACCATTTTTTCAAAACAATTTTCATTTTTAATACCACGTTCCTCTGAAACACCAGCATTTACCAACCAAAATTTATAGTGTCAATCCCAGAAGATGGCAATGCACCTAATGCAATGATGAGGTGAGGGAACTAGTTTTCAGAATGTGGCCAACCTAATTATATAAACCACTGCTGTCTTGAATACCCCTATCTACAAGCATGCTTGCAACAAGCCATATTTACAGACCAGACTTCCAGTTTACACATGATTAAAATTCAGTAAAATTATCTAACCTATATGTAGTAAAGTTAATTACTTCTCTGTTTTTGTGTACAGCTTAAACATATTTTCATTTTAATACATATGCTGAACTACTTTAGAAGAGTATCTGTCAACCATTTTTGTAAATGTAAAGTTCTTTGTCCTCACGGAACTCCAACCCTAAACTAAAAGATGCATAGATATGAAGGATATAGAATGCAAGAACACTGTGGGCTCTATAAAAGAGGAAACCAAATTACATGACTAAAGAATTTCTCTTCTCAGTACCTGTCACTAATTAAGGTAATATGTATTTTTATCACCACCAATTCTCAAAATAATGTGAGTAATTTTAGACTTGGATGGTTAACTGTCCTGCAATTTCTGTTTTATTTATAACTTATATTTACACACAGTCAAATGATGTTGAAGCACATACCTCAATACAAACATTGCAGACACTACAATGAGAGCAACGTGGTGGCCGGTAAAACTGGCACGTAACACACCACTTCATTCGTACAGTAATACCATTGATTTCTACATTTTTGTAAAGTGGTGCTCGGAAATCATCCTCCCTGTCCTCTTCTGGGGAAGCTGTTAACAAAACCATTAACAACAAAAACTGTGACTGAAAAAATTTGGCTTTTGAAACATCTCAATATGGCATGTCTAGGATATCATACTACAAACTGCACAACTGTCAAAGTTTCAAAAGCTTCAGAAAAGTAGTAGTTTAAATTATATTACTGGGAACAAAAAATAGAAGCAGTCACAACATTTTTAAAATAAATCTAGTGGCACCATAATATCACTCATAATGTCTTCATATGAATCACACTACTGAAGAGTCGCCAAAAATGACTCATTTTATATGTCACAAGTGGGAAAAAAAACATAATACTTAGCAACCATATGGATTACAATTTACATGGCACATTTCTAGGTGATTTCACACATGTGTGATGTCTCAAGTTGTTACAGATCACATCCATACAGCTGGCATGTATAATGCAGAGCAGCATATGCCAGCATAACCTGGAGAGGGGGGGGGGGGGGGGCCCCCAAATATTTTTTCAAAAAAATTTTTTT
>Ga0123353_10012863_pt1 | contig 11940 bp, 6 predicted proteins | sample TergutLab28metaG_3_FD_92763 | JGI IMG/M metagenome (GOLD analysis project Ga0123353, IMG submission 92763) | Labiotermes labralis P3 segment gut microbial communities from Petit-Saut dam, French Guiana - Lab288 P3 | ecosystem: Host-associated > Arthropoda: Insects > Digestive system > Gut ... | reverse complement strand
TGTATATATACACACACACATACACACACACACATATATATATATATATATATATATATACATTTGAAACTTAGATTTCCAAGATCTCCGAACATTAGACCCTTGAAGGTTACTCTGTCATTCACTGCTGTGGAAACCTCACAACTCCCAAGATTCCTGCCTTTTCGGATATGACACTGTGTAGTGTAGTACTGAGGTTTCAGAGGATCATGCTGCCTTTATTATCAGTGTGATGAATGATAATGGAGGCAACAAGAGACTCTTTAAATATCAGTATATTTATTGCAATGTGGCATTACATTAACCAAGAGGATAGCAATCATCATAAGCAATGACTTCAGAAGGCAAATCTCACAAACCCAATGACTGTGTCAAATTAAAATTGTGTGATTTATTAGAACACAAGCCAATAAATGTAGGAAGTTAATCTCATATCAGTACCAGATAAGTTTGTAAAACTGTCAAAATGGGAGCAATTTTTGGTGGGATTCTTTACTATCAGTGCCACAAAATAATCCTTACATCTGATAACTGCAAAATTGAGGATATCATATTGTTATAACCAGCACCACTAGCTTCTGAAGACGTAATTTCAACGGATTCTTCATTGCTTGACATAATGCCACTAACATTGAAAGTGACAAATAGCTTAATATTCCAAAATATCCTCGCGTCAGTACACGTATGCAAATAATAATATTGACTCTACGCGAACACCGCATGCAAACCGCAACTAATCGAACATTACAATGTTTGTAAACAGAAACGCGCGGCTAGCTGCACGGATCTATTGCATACGCAGAGATATATTCGTCTATGTTTTGTGCGAGCTACGAGCTTCGACGTAGGCTATAGATAGCTCTGTTCCACGGAGTTCGTTGCTTTCTTAAATAGGTACAACAAGAATGCAGTAGATTGAAGAGCAGTCGGAACGTACTTCTAGTCCCCCCCACTCCCCCTCACCGCCGCATTCAACCAAACAACCTCACCACGGAGTAATCTGTGTCATCTGCAACCACAGGTTTTATTTATATATGGCTGCCACGAACTATCTCTGTGCATGTAATCCGTGAAGGCCGTTTGATTGCTGCCGCATGCAGAAATGGTACGTGGAATATGAATCTTGTTAAGAAATCAGAAAATTTCATGAACATCTGCGTTTGCATGTACGATTTGTGTGTCATTCGAGAATCACATTAGTACATATCGTGTATAAAGCTTAGTAGTTTAGTTGACATAAGTGCCGTACGTCCTGATACGTGGTGGGTTGCAAGTGTTGTATGATTTTTTTTTTGTAAGCTAAGTACTTTGTGGCCGGACTTCTTGGAGTTTTTGTTGTGAGTATGTGTAAACAAGTATACGACACACTTTTTGTAATTTTCAGACAAAAGGTACATCAAGTTTTGGGAAACGCCGCAATAAGACGCACACACTGTGTCGTCGATGTGGCCGCTCATCGTACCATATCCAGAAGTCGAAATGTGCACAGTGTGGATACCCCAGTCGTAAATTAAGACATTGTAAGTTGTCTAACGTTTTTCATACCTTTACTGCACGTTTAGAATCTGGTGCTGTTGCTGCTGCTTGAAAGTTACGAGTGCGGAAACATTGCGTCCGTGCAATTAATAGTAAGGAATATGGTGCCCATATCTGTGTTTTAATTGCCTTGAAAATAGCAGTAACAGTTCGGAGTGCTATTCGTGATGAAATTAAATGTAGGAATGTATGCCGATTTGAAATAATATGTTAGTACGAACATGTAAGGATATGAACTTGTGATTTTGTGACGCCACAGTAGAAGGCAGTCTGTCTTATTGCTGGTAAATGGCACAAGCAAACTACACCAGAGGACAAAATGGAAATGAACAAAAACGTTCTGAGGAATGACATTCTTGTTAATATGATTTGAAAGTTTATTTCCTGTCTGCAAACACACATATTAAGTGTTACAAAGCACTGCTACACAGGGAAACATTTATAACTCCGTGAAGGTAAGTCACAGACTTCTAGAATGTTAAGCCAGGTTTTGCAAATAGTAACTACTTTGGTGTGAAGGGTTGATATGTCATTGAGTAGTAATAAATATTTTCCTGAAGTGTATACTTTCTTTCCTCATTCAAGAGATGGAAGAACCTGTTACTGCATACATTTTGTATGAAATTTATTAAAGATGCATGCTGAAGGTTAAGTAGTGTACATATAGTTACAGCTGTTAACAAATGAGACACACACAACAAAGTGTTGGATGTTGGGGATTGCATGCTTTCCTAACAGCCAATTTTAATACCATTCTTTCATTCGTGATTGGTTCCAGCGAATCAGGATGAAAGAACATGGTGGCAGGTTGGCTGCCCTTACTCTTGTTATTGTGTAGATCATGTTAAGTTCAGTCAGGCACTTGCTTCCATTATGTGTGATTGCTTTTCTGCTGTATGGAGTGAAATGCTTCTTCAGTCATTTATTTTATACCTCAAAGTGTTTGTATTTTATTAAAGACAAAAACTTTCATGCTTTTGATGCTGTATTGTATTTTTTATTTGTATTGCTGGTATTTCATAAGTTCTTGGAAACAAAAATAGGTGTTTTAAGTTGAAAACTGAATCTGGTATTTGTGGCAGTTTTGTTGATCCCAGTTAATTGTTAACATCCAGACTACTGTTTTTGTCTGCATCATTTTGTCATACAAAAAAAAATGAAACTGACTCATCAGTTAAATTATGAAAACTGTAAAACCCACTTTATTGGGTTCAGATGAAGCTGCTGATCTCTACCTTCTGAGATTTGCCCCATCCGGGGGACACATCGTAGGGTAAGGTAAAAGCAGAGTTATTCCTGTGCGTGCCGTGGAGGCATGTAGGGTTAGTAGAGGTACAGCTGTACTTTTTCTTAACCTTTGCAGTAGGTACTAAGATAAAAAGCAACTTATGATCCACCAAACACAACATGATATTCTTTGTAGGTACAACTGGTATTTCCATGATGTATATGATTTATTTTATATTTTTCTTAATGCCTAAGTTGCTGGCATAAATATTGTACTGAATGACTTACGGCAAATACATCGAAAATTGCATTTTACACTGGAAACTTAAACAACTAACAGTAATTATTTAGGTATTTCTCTCCATAGAAACCAAGATAATTTGCATTTTCCCATATATTGGAAACCCACCTTCTCTGATACTATTATTCCATATAACTCCCGCCACCCTCCCCTGAACATAATATGCAGCCGTAAGATGTTTGTTTATTTGTCTGAGTACTTCAGAAAAACACAGAGAATGCATTTTTGTTCAAAATATCTTGCATAATAATTCTCTCCCTATTAATAATGTTAAAGTTTGGGCAACAGATTTGGACATTTAAATATTAGTGCACCCTTTATGTAATGTGAGCATCGTATGAACCTAAAAAGATAACGTTATGAAATACACAGCATTTTTGGAGGAAAAGAAAGGGACTGTGTAGCATGTTGCAAAAAATTCGGTAAATGTGTTAAGTGTGGTTTCCGGAGAGGATCATTACGGTCGTACTGTATGCAGGAAGCACAGTCGCAAAACATTAAAAAACACTGTAAGAAACGAAGTAAGGAAGATTAAGACAATGAAAATAAGACAGAAGTGGATAAAACCAGCAAATTCTTTGAACTTAACTTCACCCAGTACTACTTTTCGGAGAAGTAATATCTCACACAACTTGAATATCCCTTGTGAGTTTTTAGTCTGTTTTTTGTGATTGACCTGATGTAGTCAGTATATCAAAGTGTAAATTTTTGTGCCCATATTTCTTGTTACATGTCTCATAATTCACGCTGTTAACAAGCATTGCATGATATAAATAACACTTAATATTCATCCTAGACTGAGTACCATTACTTGTTCTTTCATATTTAACCATTTTTATCATCATTACTTATATAATGTATTGTTACAGATGTCTGTAATTATTGGCTGTTATATGTAGGATTCAAAGTATACATTTGCAACCTCTGAATTCATGTGTTTATATCACTGTGCTATCTTACTGCTTGTGACTGATATGATTGAGGCATACAGGATTTATAGCAACATCCCACCTGCTGTTATATATTGTATATATAAGTTTAGGTGTAAAGTTTTGTTTGTTTTTATGTGTGTGTGAAGATCTAAAACAGTGTGAGGCTTGAGATATTATCTGAAGAAAATTGCAGCTGTAACATTTTACTTTTTATCTCGTTACATGTACTGCCCAGTGATGGCCATTTGATGAGCGAAAACATGTTGCCGTTTATACCTTTCAAGAATATATGTTGTGCTTGATGGATTGTAAGTTGGTTTTTATCTTAGTATTTGCAACAGATGGTAGTGAGTGCTCAGGCTCACATCCTGGCCGTGTTACCTCCAGGAAGGATCTCTGGTACCATTTGTGTATGAGGTTTGACCAGGCGGAGTTACTTGATTGTTGTATTTTCCGATGACAAGCATAGCCAGTTTCTGGAATGTGTGTTCTTAATAAAAGCAACATTGCACAAAGTCAAATGAATGCAACATCCTAGTGACACACTGTTTTCACAGACAGCTGTAGTCTGATAGTAAGTAAGGTGATATAGAGGATTGTGAAATGAAGTAATTGGTGGTGCCATATGTCATGTCAGCTGGGTACTTTTTCCGTTGACATAAATAAACATATATTCAGAAGGTTGTCTTAAACATTTTCGTTTATGAAAATCCAGCAGAGAATAGGAACTTCAGCAGAAATTGATTACAAATATGTAATTGAACAGTTTCACTCTTGCCAAGGAGCATGACGGAGATTATTCCATTGCATGCAGTTACCAAACTGTGAAAGGTTTTCAGTGAGTAGCGCTTGCAATGTGATGTCTGTGATCTGATGCACACAGGAATGGTGATGTCAGTCTGCACCAAACAAAGTTAAAGAACAAGGGAAAATGTAAAGTTGCAAGAAGTAAGCACCATTGTTCAGTAAGTAACATGTGTTACTTACTGAACACTGTATGTAACTCGTGCAGAATGTATTGCTTTGTGCATTTTTTTTGCATTTGTTTCATGTTTTGTGTGTGTATATGTGTGTATATATATAAAAGTGTTTAAATTGTGTTATTTCCAGACAACTGGAGTGTTAAGGCTCAAAGAAGGAAGACAACTGGTACTGGCCGAATGCGGCACCTCAAGATCGTGAGGCGCCGATTCAAGTATGTTGGATTTTTGTCTTGCAAGTGGTCTGGCCTAAGCAGTTACTTTTGTACAGTAGCTTATTAACTGTCTTTTTACTGGATCCTCAAAAGGATGATATGATACTACAGATTTTCCCCATTACATAAAATTGTTTTATTTGTAACTGTAAGATAAATAGCACCATAGATACTATACAGTACAGTTAATGAACATCCCATTATCTGCCCTGAGTGGTACAGAGCAGGGAGTTGGGATGTATGTCTGTCTACTGATGCTTAGTCTTGGAGCTGTATGTGAGGGTGTGTGATACAATGCCACGCCCTGGCTGCTGGACCCCCAGGAAAGAGCCCTACTACATATAGATACTATACATTAGTTCCAATAAAATGTCTGCACTTTTTGGACGGTCATAAAACGTAAAATCACATAAAAAAGTAATATGTAATAGTAAAGCTAGCTGGGATTAATGTTTGTTAGTGTTGCTGCATGCAGCTTGTGGTACTGACTGGTCATTTAGAATGGCAGTTTGAACAGCTTTTTGGTAGACTGGAATTGTGGAAGAGACACAGAGATGTGATATAAGTTAATTTGAAACTCAATCAGCAATAGAGTAATCAGCCAATTAAGTCTGTGTTATCACATCTGAGACAGATGGTAAGACTATGACGTGCCCAAGACATGTTGTGGAATGTCTCACAAACTAACTGACTGACGTTGATGGTAGGTCGCAGTTCCCTAGAGAGCATAATACAGCATTTGAGTAAGGCTGATGTTCTGAAACCTGTGTTGCCACGTTGTGCACAATGTGAAGTGGAAACTGCTGATAGCCTGGTAGAAGCTGCTATGTTCCATAATCCATATCAGTGTCTTGAATTTTTTTAAATAGGTTTCATGCATGTTGTGTGGGTTCTTCATATTTGTTGTTAATAGTAACCAGTAAACCATCACAAAAATCACGGTTAGTTTCCAATGTATTATTTGTGTTTGGTGTGAAGGAATTGTGAAATACCAGAAGTAAAAATGTAAAATAACCTTACGAAGCATAAAAAGTGTTCATCTTTTAAGTAAAATAGAAACAATTTCCAGAAGCATTAATTTAATTGAGTGGTTGAATTTAAAAATATCCTCAGCTTGATAGCTGTTACCAGAACCGTAATGCTGTACGTTGCCTAACATCTATCACAATAAGATATTTTCAAATTTATGGCATGAATATTCAGTGAAACTGTTTTTGTAACGTGCCTTTAGGGTTATGATTTGTATGAACAGTTGATATGAGTTGCTGGTGGAAATTATAGCTAGAGACTGGACCGTATAGGAAGGGCAGGAATCTTATGTTACATCTGTTGTATGTTGTGATTCCATTATACAGACTGCTTTTTGCTGCATTTGTAACAATGTTACCAGTCCCCCCACCCCCAGTGAGCCAGGGTGTCCTCATTATTGAGGCTTCATGATCACAGACACACCACAATTGGTATGACCTTGGGCAAGTGATCAGCCCATTGTAGAGACTCTACCTGACAACACAACAAGCAGGATTTGAACCTGCAGTCCAGCAAGTGAGCAGCTGCAAACCCATTCAATAGACCATGTGGCCACTAGGGTCTTTATCAGTCCTAGTGTGTATTATTTTTATCTGTCCATCTGCAGTTTTTGGCTTTTGTAAACTGTATTCTCTTGTTTCAGGAATGGATTCCGTGAAGGTGGCAAACCAGCTCCACGCAAAGGTGCTGGATCATAAACTGGAATGTATTTATAATTTGAATTTTGTTTTTTGTATTGCAACAAAAGCAAACTGAATAAATTAATAGAATTATTTGTTTGTAACAACAGAACTTAACATGCATTGCCTACTGACAGGTGAAAAGTTGGACTATATCTTTGTTTTGTCACTGGTGCTCCAGTGGCTGGAATGGGCACCAAGTTGTGTCTTGCAGCTCATGATCTCACTGCATATGTGAAGTGTATGCTGGTGAATGTGAAGTATTCATTTGACAAGTATGCTGCATGTAACAAAGTGGCTGACAGTTCTGTAAAAAATAAATCAACTGTGCCATGTACAAATAGTGTACAGAATGAAGGAATAATTTCAAGTTACACAAAAATACAAAAACTTGTGTTTTATGGGCATGAGGCATAGTTGACATTCAGTAAGGATGTAAACAGTCAGAGGATGGGTGTTGGTGTTAAGAAAATTATCATGCAGTTAATGATGCTCCTTTGCATGACCTTGAGGTCTAAGTGTGGTGTGCAATGAGTGCATGGGCAGAATACCAAGTTTCCCATTTTTTAAGCCGGCAGTAAATTTCAATTTTTGTATTTGTATAATTCTGACACTGCTGGGGGGAGTTGTCAGAAGACAAAATCTACTATTACTTTTTGCTGGACATTTTGACAACCCATGCAACCGTTTCCCAATGCTGCACCAGAGTAAATATTTGTGAAGTGGTTCATAATGGGCAGGTTATAGGGTTCTGTCTTTCCGTATTTTAATCAGTGTGATTATTTGTGGGGATCACTAGAAAGTGATTTGTGTGAACAATTCACATTCTTTGCTGAAATGTAAAGAGAGTATTGGAGGATATATTGCCAGTATTTCAAGATGACAATCTCTGTTACATGTCAAGAAATGTGAGAAAGTGTGAGGCCTGCTTCAAAGTTGGAGCTCAGTAGATGGAAGACTTTTTACTCAATTGGAGTTGAACAGGCAGGGTGACATGGACACTAAATTTGCAGTGAATGCGGGCGTCTTATGCGATGAAAGCTTACGTGATTTCTGTGCTCAGGTATGTGATAAAAATGCCCCATGTAGAAGACAGCAACAAACATGTGCATGTTTCAGGTTCTCACATTGGTGTAATGGGAGTTGCCCTGGGTTTTGATGCTTTGCTGGTTGAGAGGTTCGAGGAACATATTGACTGTTTTTATGGATCAATGTAATAAAGAAGAGGAATGCCTTCCCAGGCTAGAGTTTTTCACCAGTCACTATGATTGATGCTCTTCTACACTGATGCCACTGCAACTTTCATGGCAGGGTTTGGCATTTGCTGGCCACCAGCATACTTTGCAACAATGGACCCAGGCCAGCACTTATAACATTCACCAAGATGGGGGCAGCCCTCACCACGGCATTGCAACACACCAAGGCCACCACAGTAACTCCAGTTAAGGACTCTAAGTTAGTCTACTGTGTACTGCAGACAAGATGAGGGATCTCCCTTTAATCATCCAGAATTTTTGCAATTGATAATGTATAAATTGGATAGCAATGAAGGTGATCAGAAGCTATGGTCTCATTGTTTGGGTGCCCCCAAAAGTAAGTGTTGCCTGACCCTGAAGGGGTACAGGCCTCTGCAATGTAGCCATAATTGGCTGGAAACAGCAGTGCATTCTGAAAGAAAGGGTCAGTCAAGGCTTGTCATTACAACAGCATTTCTTACTCGTGTTGCATAATAAACTTGCAGTGTGGAGGATTTCACAGCATCACCTTTTCTGGGTTATGATGCATGAGCATTTGTTGGGCATTTCTGGACATTTCCACATCTTCAAAGATGTAGAGATTGAAAAAGAGGTAAAGTTCAGCCCATAACATACCGTCAGAGATACACTGAGGTGGTAGAGGCATAGCTCTACCCAACTCAACTATGGTGCTAGACAGGTGTGGATGGTCAACACCATGCCCTGGCTGCTTTACCCCTGGGAAGGAGATAAGGTACCCATTGTACAGGAGGCTGGGTGGGTCCCAGGCTGGCGTAGAACATGTTCCTATCAGAGGATGAACCCTGGCCAGTCCAGGGAATTAGAGCCCTTTGAATTGTTGGACACCACTTGTCCTGTGACACAATATTGTACCCCAGATGAATGGCTTCCTCAAACACAAGACTTCCATACATGGAGGACCCAGTGCTGCGCTGTTCCTGATGAGTTAAATGCTGTTTAAGAAGGCTCAGATGGTATATAGGACAGTCATATTTCCTTGATTCTATTGGACATATGTGGTAATACATAAACTATTTAGTAATTCAAAGCTTTTTTTTTCTGTACATATGCTTTGAAGGTATTTTGGAGAAGCATACTAAATCATGCAAGTGGAATGTCAGGGGCATAATATACTCAACAGAAAGTCTTCAATAAACAAGACAGAGACATGCAATTGAGGGAATTTAAAAATTTCATAGACAAGCATACGCACACATCTGATAATTCTTGTTCATGATGTTGGCAAGGTGATCAGACTGTAAGTATAATGTTAGTACATGTGACCACTAAGTATTTGTGATACATATGCTTTGTACTTGTATTTGAGGCATGTAACAATGTAATGATGGAAGGACAGTGTGGCACTGAAGACCAAGTATTGTGGAATGTGAAGCACTGTTGGGTGAGTAGACCTTGAAGGTGAAGACACTATGAGGTATTACCCATTGACAGCATCGGATCCCAGAATGCTGGCATCCACTGAGAGAACCTCAAATAATTCCTGGTGGTACTGGTTGCTGTGTTTATAAACAACACAGTGCTAAACTTGTAATTCAGCTTCCGCAGTATGAAATTTGCACAATTGTTAACAGTTTGAGGCATAAGGTCCATTTGAAAGTTATTTTGAATCACTATATTGATATAAGTGTGAACTAAGTGCCCTTAAACTGTGCAGTATAGAGGGAATACATGCCAAATGGTAAAACTTGGCATGTATTCCCTAGTGAACTGCATACAGTAAGTGTGTTTAGTGGATACCTTAATAAAAATAGAATGACATGTGTTTCTCTCTCAGAGTGGCCAGTGTTCATAATTTATGGTTTTGGATATCGTGTAGGCTGGTTAGACATCTTTTTGGAAAAATACCACAACAGTTCATGACCCATCAACAGATGGAGTAATATTCCCCATCGGTGTGGAACCAACCTCGGAAGGTGTACACTGTTATAAAACAAAAAAACGGTCGGGAATGAAAATTTGGTTGGATGTGGGATAGTAATGCATGAAGTTACCTATGTTTGTGCCATATTTCTCATCGGGCTACTGTTAATGGAAAAACTGGCTGATGTTAATAGATGGCAGTGTGAAATTTTTGGCATTGACCTTGCACTGTTCAGTATGTCATGTACTAACCATGTACACAAGAATTGCTAATTACATCCAGATTTTTATTAATTTGTTTTTTCAAATAAGTTTGCATGGGATTAGCAGCGCATGTGAGCATAAACAGCTTGTGATAACCTATACCTGGCGAAATTTTTGCCCCAGCGAATTTCGTGGGGTTGCTGTATGTGTGAGAGAGAGAGAACACGGTCGTAGTTTTCCGTTCTGTGTATAGATGTCAGAAGCATCTTATTTTGAGGCTGCCGTTCGAGCGGCTTAGCAGACGTCAGTAATTGCATGGTTTGCAATGTGAAAGAAGGTAAAAACGATAATACAATTGGTTAACCTGTTGGATGCAGTGTGGAATAAATTCTGCTGCTGGTGAGCCAGGATGCTGAATTCCGAAGAGGAGGTTAGATGTAGTTGGCGGTTGTAATGCCTGTAACGTGCGGAATGGTATCTTTCGAATACACGGTATTTGACACTCGATTGAGATAAGATTAGTGGCATATTTGTTCTTTAATCTCGGTGCCAGAGCATTTCGTTCGGTACAGTTGAAACTGGTATGTGTGTGAGAGTGTGCGGTGAAGATTTGTGACTGACAAGTTGTGAAAATGTCCCTTTTCAAAAAGCGTACACAAAAAAAGGAAAGTAATATTGTCCCAGAAACGAACGGTGATGCGAGTGATACAAAACACCATGAAAACAGTACAAAGACGGCGTCAGAAAGACCTCCAGATCAATCGGTTGGACGTCCGAAGTTAGTTTTCCATTGTCAGCAGGCTCAAGGGAGCCCGACTGGGTTAATTTCAGGATTTTCAAACGTACGTGAGCTGTACCAGAAGATTGCGGAATGCTACGAATTTCCCGCTGATGACGTAAGTAACAATAATGCAATTTTAATGCGGGTTGGAAATTTGTACCATTCCACTTCAGTTGTCTACTAGTCATTAACCCACAACCATAGGCGTAACCTCAGAAAGTAGGGGAAGATTCGTGTGAACCCGTCCTTAATATACAATGACCGTAGGCAAACAGCAAAATTCCTGTGCAGTTGGGTGACTCAGTTGCCTCTATTCTGTGTCCCGTATAACGCTTTTTTTCCGCATGTTTTCTGTCGTCACACCACCAGAATAATCGTTTTTAAAACATTTGTATTTTTTATTTGCCTCTCTTTAACTTAGTAGCCAGAAAAAACTACTCTTAGGTAGAAAAATAATTGGGGGGAGGGGGCATTTTCACCCCCAAAGTTACGCCTATGCCCACAGCTGAAGTTGGTGCATACTTACAGGAGAAAGACACGGAACGTCACAGACCAGATGTCTCAAACAGCACATGGTCCAGCCAGATAATTGTGAAATTTCAAGGTGGGCCGCACGCAATTCAAGCAGTAAAGAGGTTAGATACTGTTATTAAAATTGAACGCACCGTTAAGAATACTTGATACTTTAAATAACACTATCAACATATGTTATAGTTATTGGAACTTTCAAACATGTTATCTTTTTTGCTAGGTTGCCATATCTGTTACCATTCAGGGGTAGCAAGTATTTGTGAGCCTGAAGATCCGTTACGAAAAACATTATAAATTTAACTATTCTTTGATTCTGAACCCGGCCATATTCGGGGCTGCAGTCCCCCCCCCCCCAATCAAGAAGATTAGAATTTGTTATTTAAATAG
>Ga0123353_10012862_pt1 | contig 11941 bp, 15 predicted proteins | sample TergutLab28metaG_3_FD_92763 | JGI IMG/M metagenome (GOLD analysis project Ga0123353, IMG submission 92763) | Labiotermes labralis P3 segment gut microbial communities from Petit-Saut dam, French Guiana - Lab288 P3 | ecosystem: Host-associated > Arthropoda: Insects > Digestive system > Gut ... | reverse complement strand
TGGCCGGACAGATTTCGCCGAAGCCGCGGTGGGAACGCGTTCTGTCCGTCATGGATTCGACCATCGGCGAAGCGCTGGGCCAGGTATACGTCAAGAAATATTTCCCAGCCACGCACAAGGCGCGCATGGAAAAGCTGGTCGAAAATCTGCGCAGCGCGTTTGCCGAACATATCGCCGCTTTGGACTGGATGTCGGACGAAACGAAACAGGCCGCACAGGAAAAGCTGTTCACTTTCCGCGCGAAAATCGGATACCCGGACAGGTTTCGCGACTATTCGGAACTGGAAATTCTGGACGATTCATATTGGGCGAACATAAAGCGCGCCGCGATTTTCGAAGACGAATTCTGGCTGGGTCAGATAGAACAGCCCGTCGACCGCGAACTGTGGCACATGACGCCGCAGACCGTGAACGCGTACTATTGGGCGCAGACGAATGAAATCTGTTTTCCAGCCGGAATACTGCAGCCGCCGTTCTTTGACATGAACGCCGACGACGCGGCCAATTACGGCGCAATCGGCGCGGTCATCGCGCATGAAATGACGCACGGGTTCGACGACACGGGACGGAAATTCGATGCGCATGGAAACATGCGCGACTGGTGGACAGCCGCCGACGCGGACGCTTTCAACGAACGCGCGCGCGTCATGCGGGAATTTTTTGACAGGATAGAAGTATTGCCGGGAGTGTTCGCGAACGGCGAATTCTCGCTTGGCGAAATACTGGCCGACCTTGGCGGCGTGACGCTGGCATACACTGCATTTAAAAACGCGACCGCGGATTCGCCGCTGGCTGTGCGGGACGGATTCACACCGGAACAAAGGTTCTTTATCGCATTCGCGACCGTATGGGCGGCGAACATCCGGGACGAGGAAATACGGCGGCGCGTCAAGACCGTTCCCCACCCGCTGCCGCGGTGGCGCACCAACGGAATACTGCCGCACGTTTCCGCGTGGTACGACGCTTTCAATGTGCAGCCGGGCGACAGGATGTACCTGCCGAAAAACGAACGCGCGAAAATATGGTGATCAGTGCGAACAATTCGAATGCGATGCAAAATACATAACAATGCTGGCAATGAAAAGCGCCGTCACAATGTATAAAGCAATCTTTTGCCGTCTGTGACCCGCCGAGCCATCGCAAGGACATTTGAAAAAAGTAAAATAATATCCGCCCGCAAGCATTAACCCGGAAAATAAAAACAACAGCGGCATATATTCGCGCGGAATGATTTCAACGTGACTGCTGCCGGACACCGGCGCAATCAGCGACATCGCGGCAAGCGCCAGCGGCAGAACGCAGCATATAAGATGCGGGGCAAGAATCAGGGCGGCGCCAAAGGTAAATGCTTTTTGGGATTTCATAAATCTTATTATAAGAAGATATCCTGAAGAAGGCAATATGTTTATTATTTGATTTCTGGAAATCGGTTTGCTATTATCTGCACATCTATATATAAAGGAGACGCGATGCTGAAGTATTCTTGTCTTTCAACCAAAGTGGGCGTGATAACATTCATCGAACGCGGGGGAGAGCTGGTCGCGCTGAACGTCGGCGCCGCGCCCGACCATCCCGAAAGCGCGGTCCCCGCCAATTCCCGGGTGCTGTCTGCGGCAAAGCGGCAGATGAAGGAATACCTGGCCGGAAAGCGCCGCGAATTCGATCTGCCAATAGTGCCCGTCGGAACGAAATTCCAGCAGAACGTCTGGCGCGAGCTTTTGAAAATCCCATTCGGAAAAACCGTAAACTATCTGGACATCGCGAAAGCGGTCGGTTGTCCCGACGGATCGCGCGCCGTGGGCGGGGCGGTCGGAAAAAATCCGATACCGATCATAATCCCATGCCACCGCGTTATTGCATCGAACGGAAAGCTTGGCGGATTCTCGCTGGGGCTGCCGATGAAGCGGCAGCTGTTGTGTTTGGAAATGCCGTTGAAATTTTTACCGTAAATAGTTTTGAGTTTTGAGTGTTGAGTTTTGAGTTATGGTGTCGCGGCATAGCCGCGACAGCTATTTTTTTAGTATTCGCAACTATCAGTAATGTACCTTATTAGACGAACCCATTGGGTTCGTCATTCCGGGGCGCAAAGCGAACCCGGAATCTCAGATTGTAATAAGCTTTATACAATTTGAGATTCCTGCCTGCGCAGGAATGACGGCTCTGACGAGCCGTTAAAAAAGATACTTTCCTGACAGTCGAGCATAAAAAAGATGTTGGCCGAAGGACGACGCCACAACTCAAAACTCAACACTCAAAACTTATAACCGCTTGCAACGCGCGGCGGATTGTTATATACTGACCCTTGAATCCAAAGGGATTTGGGTTCGGGTTTTTCAAAGCCCATCATACGCGGTGCGAGAGTGCCGTTATCCGAATTCTGCTATAATGGCATTTCGCGCCGTTATTGCCTGGCCGGCTTGGTCGGGTATCTGTGGTTATAAAACAGGTTCGCCGAAAGCCGCAGAGTCTTCGTATGATGATTTTGAAAATACCCGACCGTCAATTCCCTTGGCGGTTTTTTTGTCGCGCCGAAGCGCAAGCAGATGGCGGATTATGTGTAACAGGGGATTTTTATGTTTAAATTATTGATTCCGATTATTGTCGGATTGCTGATAGCGGTATCCGCGCATGCGGCGCAAACGCGGACCTTGCGTATCGGCAACCAGTCGGTCACATTGACGTCGGACAAAAGGTCGGCGCCGGCATTGGCGGTCCAGATAGATAATACTGTATGGTATGGATACTTGGTAAACGGAACTGCGCCCGGAAGATTAACCGTGCAGATGCCGGGCGGTCAGATTCACAGCCTGACCGCACCGCCAATTAATATTTTAAACGCGATTTCGGCAGATTTCCCACGAGTCTGGACATGGGACCAGGCTTTCAGGGACGCTAATCCCAGATGGGGTAATCAGAATGTTTGGTGGAACACCGAGCATGATAATAATCTGAGTATTGAACGTTGGGGTCTTGCACGTATCTGGCCAGAGTATCATATCCAAGCAACGTGCGGCACTCTTGCCGGCACCAATGCTGTAAAGGGCGACCCTGGTACTTTACCGGCTGTCTCCAATGGTACGACAACTTTCGCGGCTGCTAATCGCCAATGTTGGTGCAGATTAAAACAACGTTCTGACGGCGCGAATGGCGGCTGGGTGTTCTTCTGGACGCGCTCGTCGGCTGCCGCATGCGCTTACGATTGCCCGCTCGGCTGCGCCGGTGACGCGGCGGTCTACCCCGCTTTCCGTTCCGCGCTGTTTGATGCGTTCAACAATCCATAGGCAGCGCGGTGCCAGAGTGCTAGTCCCTCCCCCACCCTCTAACAAGGGGGATAAGGCCGTGCATGTCGCGGCCGTCATGCCTGTGCGTGAATAATGATGATGTAGGGGCGCATACTTGCGCCCCCATTAAAGGGCGCGAATACGCGCCCCTACTTTTCTGCTCCTTGGACCTTTCTTGGTCCCGGATAAAATCGCGTTGCGATTTTTCCGGGATGACACGCAAAATTTTTATCTTGATTTTTATCGCGATTTGTGATATTATGTGAAACGTCAAAGCTGAAAATCTATCGCGCCGAATAATAGGGCGCGACTTTTTTATGCTTTGGTTTTTCATCCCGCGCGCAGCGCGGGATTTTTTATTTCCGACAATATAAAGGGGCATCCAATGCAACCATCAGTATGGCAAGCGCAATCATTGTTCGAAGACGGCCCGTCCGCACAAAGTGCGGCCGAGGCAGGCGAAAAAATCGCCGTGGACAAACTGGCGCGCATTATATATGCCGAAACGGGCGCTTCATCTCTTCGCGCCGTCGAAGCGCTGGCATCCATGGCGCGCAACCTTTGCGAAAAATCAGGATGCCCCTTGTCGGAAATTATCCTGGACAAGGCCGTATTCGAATCGCTTTGCCGGAATTCCACGCGGCACCAGGATCTGTTCGTGAATGACGGCCGGTCGGATTTCCAGATGTGTCTGCGCGTCGCAAAGCGCGCAGCGCGCGGACTGCTGTCGGATATGGCCGCGGGCGCCACGCGGTTCCATAGGTCGTCAGAACTTCCCGAATGGGCCGTGGCCGAAGGCTTTATCCTGGAAATCGACAATCTGTTCTTTTATCCATAAACAAAAAGGTGTCTTTCATGAACAAATTTATAAAAGGCGGATGGTGCGCCGGACGGCGGACATATGTAATATCCGCAGCCGGAATAATATCCGCAATCGCCGCATTCATCGTCGGCGATATCGACATATTCATAACTATGCAGACGGTTTTCACTTTGGGCTCGATATATTTCGTGCGCAAGAAAATGGATAAAAAGGATTCCTGATGGATATTCCAGAAAAATTTCAAAACGACGACGGAACGCTGAACCCTGGCGCCATACTGAAATCATATTCCGAACTGGAAAAGAAAATCGGCGCTATGGTGACCGTGCCGACGGAAGGAGCCGACGACGCGATGCGGGAAAAATTCAACCGAGCAGTCGGCGTGCCGACGGATATCACGGAATATCCGGAACACCCAATGTTCGACATCGACGATTCCATCCGGCAGAAATTCATGGACGCCGGGCTGAACAAGTCCCAAGTCGAAAAAATATACAGCATCGCAAGCGAACACCTTTTGCCCACGATGCAGGAAATTTTTTCATCAAGGTACGAAAATGATTCGTATCGTGATCTGGAAAACTTTTTCGGAGGCGAGGAAAAAATGGCAGCGGCGATGCCCGAGATAGAAAAGTTCGGCGAAAAATTCCTGCCGGTCGATACTTTCGAGGCGCTGTCGTCGTCGGTCGCCGGCATAAAAAGCATATACGGCATGATGCAGTCGATGGAGCCGAAAGTCCTGTCGGGCGCGGCGCGCGCGGAAAGTCTGACGGAACATACCTTGCGCGACATGATGCGCGATCCGAAATATTGGCGCGATTTCGACGCAGAGCACATCAGGAAAATCGAAAGCGGATTCAAAAAATTGTACGGATGATTTACTGTTTATTTTGCGAGGCGATAAATCGCGGATTTTTATTTCTCTCTTGATTAATTTTTGTGTTTCAGATACAATTGTATCAAGAACAAAAAAGTTTGTTCTATAAAACAACAAATGAAGGAGAGAAAGAATGGCATTTTCATTCTTGAAAACCGCAGCGAAAAAGCCAGCCGCTAAAAAACCGGCTGTCAAAAAACCCGCTGCTAAAAAACCGGCGGTTAAAAAACCTGCCGTCAAAAAACCCGCTGTTAAAAAGCCAGCGGTGAAAAAGCCCGTCGTCAAAAAAGTCGTTGCCAAAAAGCCGGCCGTTAAAAAGGTCGCCGCTGTCAAAAAACCGGCCGCGAAAAAAGTTGTGAAAAAGAAAGTCGCGAAACTGGCCGTCAAGGCCCCTGTCGCGAAGAAAGCGGTGAAAAAGCCCGCGGTTAAAAAACCGGCGGTGAAGAAAGCCGTTGTCGCAAAGAAACCGGCCGTTAAAAAACCGGTCGCGAAAAAACCCGCTGTCAAAAAAGTCGTTGCCAAAAAGCCGGCCGTTAAAAAGGTCGTCGCTGTCAAAAAACCGGCAGTGAAAAAAGTTGTCGCGAAGAAAAAACCTGTCGCGAAAAAGAAATAAGTTTATTTCTTTCAATAAAAAACCCCGCAATTGCGGGGTTTTTTATTGAAAGAAATCAGTCGATAGTAGAAAGTCGCAACCGAACATCTATTGACTATCGACTTTGGACTTTCGACTTATGCACGGATAATCCTTTGACCCGTGCGGTTTCGATTCAAGGCGCACGCCACGCGTGCACAACCCCGACAATCGAAACAGTGCAGCTGACAGAAATGTCGGCTTTTTTAACATTCAGCAGCAAAGGAAACAAAATGTCTGAATCAATAAACATGGCTTTCGTAAAACAATTCGAAGCCGACGTGCATCTGGCATACCAGCAGACCGGCACGAAACTGCGTAGCACAATCCGTTCCAAAAACGGCGTTGTCGGCGCAAGCACCACTTTTCAGAAAGTCGGCCGCGGAACCGCCAGCACGAAATCCCGCCACGGACTGGTCCCTGTCATGAACCTGGACCACAAGCCGGTGGAATGTCTGCTGGTCGATTATTATGCGGGCGACTGGGTCGACGCTTTGGACGAACTGAAGATCAACCACGACGAACGCCGTGTCGTCGCATCCGCCGGCGCATACGCGCTGGGCCGCAAGACGGACGAACTTATCATCGACGCGATGAAGAATGCAAACATTCAAGTCGGCAATTATTCGGGCGGCCTGACCAAGGAATTGGTCCTGTCTGCCGTCGGCATGCTGAACGAAAACGACGTGCCGGACGACGGCCGCAGATTCTGCGTAGTCGGAGTCAACCAGTGGAACCAACTTTTGTCCATGGATGAATTCGTTAACGCGGACTATACGGGCAATCCCGGAATGACCGCCGGATTCGAAGTCAGGAAATGGCTGGGCGTAAATTGGATACTGCACAACGGTCTGCCCGTCGAGGAAGTAAACCGCCAGTGCTTTATGTACCATGCGTCAGCCGTCGGTCACGCGTGCGGCCAGGAAGTCAAGACCGACATCAGCTGGGTCGGAGAGCGCGCCGCGCACTTTATCAGCAACAGCATGTCGCAGGGCGCCGTGCTGGTCGACCAGACCGGCATCGTCCGCATCGCCTGCGGGGAATAAATAGTTAGCAGATAGCAGTTAGCAGGTAACGACTCAATCTCCTGCTAACTGATAACTGCTAACTACTAACTAGAAAACGGAGTTTTTCATGGCTTTCGCAAATAAAAATCTATCTGTCATCGCATACGCAAACGGATTCACCATGTGGCACTATGGCGCCCAGGATAAAATCGCCGACATATCAAAGGCCGGATATTTCAACAACGTCAGAACCCTGATGAACATCGGCGACGTGATAATAATCAATGCCGCCGATTCCACCGCTTTGAAAAAAGTGTCGACGACAGGCCCGGCAGTTTCGATAACAAAATTATAAAAGGTGCGACACATGCTTAGCAAAATCGACATATGTTCCATGGCGCTGCTGAAAATCGGCGAAAAGCCGATCCAATCGTTCAACGATGACGACGCCGCCGCGCAGCTTGCGCGCACTGTGTTCGACCCGACCGCGGACGCGCTTTTGGCGCGGCATCCGTGGCGATTCGCGACCAGGCGATTCGATCTGATCAAAACCAAGGACGGCGACTTTCTTTTGCCGACGGAAATACTGCGCATCATATCGTGCAGCGCGCCCCGTTACGACATAAACGGCAACAGGATAAAGGCGGCAGCGGACAGGATATCGCTGGACGCGGTCGTCCGGCTGAACGCCGAAAACTATCCTTCGTTTTTCATATCCTGTCTTGCGACGCGCCTGGCTATGGAATTCTGCATGCCGCTGACGGACAACCAGAACGCTTTCAGCATGCTGGCCGCGCTGTTCGATTCGGAACTGCGCGCCGCGAAATTCATAGACAGCACCATGGCGTCCGCGCCGGCTATCCAGGATTTTTCCCTGATAAACGCGAGGTACTAAGATGGGCAAGTTTATCCATACGCAAAATTCCTTTTCGCGTGGCGAAGTGTCCAGCGATTTTTTCGCGCGCAGCGACTTGTCCGCAGTGTCAAAGGGGTTGTCCCGTCTTGAAAATATGGATGTCCTGGCGTCGGGCGGGATTTCGCGCAGGGCCGGGACCGTCAGGCTTTTCGAGACCGCAGCGGATTCAATTCTGGTTCCGTTTTCCATGTCCAACGAGGAAAACCATCTGTTGGTGCTGTCCGCAGGACGCATAGAGATATATCAAGACGACACGCGCCTGCAGGATATACCGACCCCATGGTCGGCTTTGGAACTGCGGTCCGTACAATACGCGCAAAGATTCGGAACGATGATATTCGTGCATCCGAATCACCGGCCGAAGATACTGCGCAAATCCCCTGCGAACAATTTTTCCTTGTCGGCTTTCGAATTTTCGGTCAACGACAACATGTCGATAAACATCCCGTTCATAAAATTCGACGATACGGCGGGAATAAAACTGTCCGTCGCGAATCATGCCAACGGAAATAATTTCGCACGGTTGACGGCAAGCTCTGCCATCTGGAACGCCAATTTTGTCGGGACCACTCTGCTGTTCATGGACAAGCAGTGGGTTGTTACAGAATTCGTCAGCCCGACCGTCGTAACAGTCGCAACCAACGGCGGATATTCGCTGCCACCTGTGCCCGTGTCCGATTGGCGCGAGGCCGCTTTTTCGCGCGCGCGCGGATGGCCGGCAAGTCTGACATTCCATCAGGACCGCCTGATATTCGGCGGATCGAAAGGATGGCCGGCCGGCGTCTGGATGTCGAAAGTCGGCGACCATATGAATTTCGACGCAGGCACAGGCCTGGATGATGAAGCGATTTTTCTGACGCTGCTTTCCGGAACGCGCCAGCAGATATGCACCGTGGCGTCCGCAGACAATCTGCAGATACTGACAAATGCGGGCGAATGGGCCATCACCGCGAAACCGCTGCCCCCGGCGAATATCGACATAAAACAGCATACAAGCGTCGGCAGCAAAAGCGACATGTATCTGCAGCCGCAGAAAATCGAAGGCAGCATGGTGTTCGTCGCGCGCGGCGGACGCGCCATACGAGAGCTGGTTCTGGACGACCTGAACAACACATACAGCGCCGTCGATTTGTGCGCGCTGTCGTCGCACCTGATGACGGCGCCCGCGGACATGGCATACCACGACGCGTCGAACCGGCTGTTCGTGCCACAGGAAGACGGGACCATGGCCGTACTTACCAAAATAGCCCATCTTTCCATTTCCGCGTGGGCTGTATACAAAACAGCCGGAAAATTCAAAGCCGCCGCTGTCATGAACGATTCGGTATACGTGGTCGTCGAACGAAAAGACAAAACATTCGTGGAACGATTCGACAAAAGCGCCCCGAACGATTCCGGCGAATTCATATTCACGCACAACGCGGCCGGCATGCCTTTGTTCGCAGGCCGCCATGCCCCGAAAAAAATCCGGCTGGTGAAATTGTCCGCGCGCGTTCTGGACACCCGTTCGCTTTTCTTTTCCATAGACGGGCGCACTTTGCGCGCGCCGCTGCCCAACGAAGCCCATGCGCCAGGAGCGGCGGGATATTCCGGGGATACGAGCATAAACCTTTTCGGAACGAACGGCGACACCATCGGCCCGCTGTGGAACATAACCGGTGACGAGCCGCTGTCGACGACAATCCTGTCCGTCACGGCGATGGGCAGATATTCAATATAGTCGTGGTTCGTGCTGGTGTGCTCGCGCTCGCGCGGCTCGCCGTGTCCGTGTCGGTGGGACGTGACGGTGATTCGAATCACTGACACGAATCACCAACACGATTCACCGACACGATTCACCAAAGGAGAAAATAATGGGACAAATAGCAAACGAAATAGAAAACGTGCTGGACAATAAAAAAGCCGGCAGGGAAACAAAAAAAGAACGCAGGAAAATACTGGACCAGATCGCGGCCGACGAAGCGGCCAAAACCAATCTGGTGAAAAAAGCGCTGGCCAGGCAGCGCGCCGTCTTCGGTGCGGCAGGCATGACCGGCAAGGGCATGACCGAAGAGGCGGTGCTGAAGCGACTGCGCGAGGAAACCGAACAGCCGTTCGATGCGAAGAAAGCCGCGAACATGAACAGGATATCGAAAATCAGAAAACCGAAAAAAACAAACCTGGTGAGACTGTTCAATTCAAAGTTCCTGAAACTGATGGGGTAAAGCCATGCTGAAAGTATCATACGTCGCCGACGGGTTCCAGAACGAATTCGCGTTCGATTTCGAATTCTTCCAACCGCGCGACATCCGTGTCGCCGTGAACGATTCGATGATGCCACAAACAGAATATAACCTGGCGCACGCGGAAGACAACATGCGCGGCGGAACCATATCGTTCGCAAATCCGCCGGAAAACGGCGTACGAATCGACATATTCCGCCGAATCCACCTGGAAAGGTTCATCGATTACCAGCCGACGGCAAGGATAGAGCCCGAACACCTGAACGCCGATTTCAAATTCCTGCTGGAAGCGTTCAAGGATCTGAAGGGCGTCGAAATCGATCTGGCGGAATGGAAGAATATTCACTGCAATGTAATCGTGCTGCTGGAGGCGGTTCTGGCGACCGGCGTGCTGAAGACGAACGAAGATTACGGCAGCATCGCGGATCCTGTGTAAAAATGAAGCACGCGTCCGCCAAAAAGTTCCTGGATGCCTGGAACGAAACCATCGGATTCAGAACGCCCGCGCACCATAAAAACATCTTGGAATTTTTGGTCGAGGCCATGCAGGCAGAGCCGCGGCGGGCGCTGTTACTTTCATTCCGGCATTCGGGCAAATCGTCGGTCGTCGGGATTTTCGCCGCATGGGTCCTGCGCGAACGGCCGGAATCGCGCATATTGATTCTGTCCGCGGAAACGAAGCTGGCATCGAGAATGGTTTCGCATATAAAGCACATCCTGGAAAACCATCCCGCATGTTCCGACATGCCGCCCGCCGTCAAAAAAGAATGGGGCAGCCACAAGATTACAATCCAGCGCCCCATCGGCATCCGCGAACCGTCCGTAATATGCCAAGGCATCCACGGCAATATCACGGGACTTCGCAGCGATCTGATAATCTGCGACGACGTGGAGGTGCCAAACACCAGCAACACGAAGCAAAAGCGCGAGAACCTGCGCGAACGTCTGCGCGAACTGGATTTCATACTGTCGCCCAAAGGCGCGATGATATACATCGGCACGCCGCATGCGCGCGATACGATTTATAGGGTAGATCCCCCTTGTTAAAGAGAGATTATCGGTTGATGGTAGAGGCGTATACTTACGCCCCATTAATGGGCGTGAATACGCGCCCCTACAAAAAATCATATTACGGGGGCGTGCGCGGCACGCCCCTATGAAACATTAACAAAAATTCCCCCGACCCGGGCCCCGCGCGCGAGAACGCAGCGCGTGGGTGGGCAACGAGGGGGAGAATTACATGCTTGAAACAAACGCGCGGAGCTTGGTCAAAAATTCCTGGCCCGCAGTGCCGAACATCGGAAGGTACGTTTCGTATTCGGGTAGGTCCGCTTGGACTTCGGCCCGCGTCCTTTCCGTCGGCGGCCATGACAGTATGTTGCTGGCCCTTTCCCAAAGATCGAACGCACGCGACGCGCTGTATACGATTTTCCAGCGCGCGACCAGATTCGGCCGGCCGGATATCGCGGCGCGGACGCCGGCCAGCCATCTGTCGCCGAATTGCCGCACGTACGGCAGCGATTTGATTATGTTCAAATGCTCTTCCGTCGGTTGGAAGTTTTCAAGCTCGGCCTCGAGCGCACTCATATCTTCGTCGGAAAATCTGGCGTCAGCCGCCACTTCTTCAAAATGGGTTTCCATCAGCCCGCCGTACGGCATCAGTTCCGAAGAAATAGAATCGGAATCCGTCCTGCCCGTGCGCAGCTCTAAAATATGTTCGGCCAGTTTTTCACCGGTCGGAAGTTTTCTGACTTCGTCCAGAACCGCGTCGTCCGATTCTTCAAGGAATACGGCGTTCACCGCGCGCCAGCCGCCTTCAATGGCGTGCGCCTGGCGGTACAGGTTCATCAGCCGTTGGGCTATGACTGGTGGTTTGTCTTTCATCTCTCTCTCCCGTAAATATTACTCTATGACAATCTGCACGACTTTGTGCAGGCGGCCGCCAGTGTTTGAAACCGTGATTTTTTCGTCCGGTCCAACGATATGGCCATAGAGTTTACCCTTGGCATCTTCGCCCACCATGACGATGCGCGCGTGCGTTTTCGTGCCTGGCTCTATCTTGTCGAAATCTTCGTTCAATGCGACCGCAAGGTCGCCCGGCTGGGCTATCGCTTCGGGGTCAACGAACAGGTACGAACGCGCCGGGAACATGTTGCCCAGGCGCTTTACATTCGGGATGACAGC
>Ga0123353_10012860_pt1 | contig 11941 bp, 10 predicted proteins | sample TergutLab28metaG_3_FD_92763 | JGI IMG/M metagenome (GOLD analysis project Ga0123353, IMG submission 92763) | Labiotermes labralis P3 segment gut microbial communities from Petit-Saut dam, French Guiana - Lab288 P3 | ecosystem: Host-associated > Arthropoda: Insects > Digestive system > Gut ... | reverse complement strand
TACGGCTTCCGCGGTGGGTCTTGCGATATTTCACGCGTTTGGGCATCAATGGCATAACTTATTCTCTCCTTCTAAAAATTATTGTGCTACAGGTGCTGCTTCCGCTGTCGGTGCGGCTGCGGGCGCTGCTGGTTGGTCTTCGTTTCTTCGACCCATGCCACCGCGGCGCGGCGGACGGTCGCCTCGGTCGGGACGCGGGCCGCGAGGACGGTCGCCCTCGGGGCGGTCGCCACGCGGGCGGCGCGGACGGGGTTCGCGAGGTTGGAAGTCGCGGGCTTCGCGGGGCTTACTATCCTCGGCGGCCTCGGCCTTGGCGTCACGGCAAATCCAGCATTTGATTCCGATTTTCCCAGCGACGGTTTCGGCTTCGCAAAATCCATAGCTGATGGGCTGACGCATGGTGTGGAGGGGGACCATGCCCTCGCGATACCATTCGGTGCGGGCGATTTCTGCACCGCCAAGACGGCCAGAGCAGCGAATCTTGATGCCAAGTGCGCCGCGTTCCATCGTGAGTTGCACGGCGCGTTTCATGGCGCGGCGGAAGGCGATACGGCGTTCGAGCTGCGAGGCGATGCTCTCAGCAACGATTTGCGCGTCGAGGTCGGGGCGCTTGATTTCGACGATGTCCACCTTCACCTGTTTGCCGCCAGCGAGGGCGGAAATGTCGGCGGTCATCTTGTCGATCTCGGAGCCTTTGCGACCGATAACGATGCCCGGGCGCGCGGTGTGGATCGTGACGCGGACGCTGTTCCACGCGCGTTCGATGACGATGCGCGAAACGGCGCCCTGCTTGAGTTTCTTGCGGAGAAACTCACGGATGCGCTCGTCGGCGAGCAGGAAGTCTGCGTATTCTTTGCGCGAGGCGTACCACCGCGACGACCAGTCGCGCGTGATCGGTAGCCTGAACCCTATTGGATTTACTTTTTGTCCCATGTAGAAAAGTGATGATTTCAGCGGGGCGGCGCGTCGGTTTTAGCGACGGTACGAACCCGTCTCGCAAAAATGCGAGCGGATAAGTATAGAGATTTATGAGCGATACGCAAGGGGAAAATGAAAAAAAATAGTCGGTCGAAGAAGTCTTAAGCAATAACTACCTCAGTTCCCGTCGCGACACGCTCGAATAGTTGGACGATATCGATGTTTCGCATGCGTATGCAACCGTGGCTGGCAGGCGTTCCGATGAGGTGTTCGTCGGGTGTGCCGTGGATGTAGATGTAGCGGGCGAGGGTGTTGACGTTGTGTGTATCGCAGCCGTCGAGGCGAAGGATGCGTGTGAGTATGGCATCCTCGTCTGTGCAGCCCTTGTGCCAGACTTGCCCCGTGGGGATACGTGAACGAAATATCGCACCGAGTGGTGCGTCAGCACCGATTTTTTCGCAGATGCTAAATCGCCCCGTGGGTGTGCGAAAACTTCCTTTTTCGCTGCCTAGGCCAAATCGTGAGGTCGAGACGGGATAGGTCGCTACGAGACTTTCGTTTTCCCATACGTTCATATGCTGGGTGGCGACATCAACTACTAGCCGTTGCGTATTCACTGCTACAGCGTCATCGGCATCGATCCATTGAGCGATGGCGGTGTGTAGGATGGCGGGAGCGTGGGAGAGGAATTATCGTTGAACTGCGGGGGGTGCGTCTTCGCTGGCGCGGAATTCTGGTGGGAGGGATCGGGCAGCCAAGTCGAACGCGGAGGCGCGAGCGCGGGCATTTGATCCTGCGGCAGCGCGACGATGTCGTCGGTGATTGAAAAATTTGGAAGCATGAAATCATCGTCCGAAAAATTGATCGAGCCATTCGATTTCTTTTTTCCCGTGGCGGCGGCTGTTTGTTTTTGTGCTTCGGACGAGGGGTGGTAGACGAGAAAATCGCGTGTGGTTTTTGCGAGGTTGGCATTGGGCACGTAGCCCGTCGTTCCGTTCTCCTTGCGCACGAGGCTGTAGCCGATGGACTTGCGTACGAGTTGTACGAGCGTTCCTTTGGAGAGGTATTCGTTGGGACGATCCTGCATGGGATCGAGGCGGTAGAACGGTGTGGAGGTTGTCAGGACACGCGCCGGAGCTTCCTCGGGCGGATACGTCGTCACCGAGGCGCATCCTATAAGGAGCACCCCAGCAGCCAGCAATACCAGCAAACGACATGTAGTTAACATGGATGAAAGATAGCATAAAATCACACACTGCGCAAGAAAAAAATGAGTTTTTCTTGAGATTACAGCTCAAAACGGATAGGAATTTATGGCATATGCTGAACTGAGTTGAAGCTACTACAAGGTCTTGTGTGCTCAGAAAGCGTTTTGAGTAGCAGGCACAATATGTTGTGTCTGTTCGTTGTGAACTGATGTCCTGATGTTCTTTCTTCATTTTACGGCTTTAAAATGCTATAGATGGCAGCAGGGTGAAAGGAGCTTTCAGCCTGTGCTCCACTGCGCTATAATTTTTCCCCTATGCGACGCATCCTGCTTGTTGACGGACATTACTTTCTCTACCGCTCGTTTTATGCGATTCGCGGACTGACCAACTCGCGCGGCGAGCCGACCAATGCCATTTACGGGTTTGTGAAGGCATTGCTCAAAATGTTTGACGACGTGCAGCCATCGGCCGCGGCGGTGGTTTGGGATTACGGGATGCCGCAGCATCGCGTGGCATTGCAGCCGCAGTACAAGCAGAATCGCCCGCCCATGCCCGACGATTTGCGTCCGCAGGAATTATGGTTGCAGGAACACATCACGTGCTTCGGCCCAGCGAGCGTGCGCGTGAAAAATTGCGAGGCCGACGATCTTATCGCATCCTACGTGCAAGCCGCCCGTGCCGCTGGCGACGAGGTCGTGATTGCGACGAACGACAAGGACATTTGGCAACTCGTGGGCGAAGGTGTCTCGATTTATTCCACGGGAAAGACTGGTGATTTTTCGTTACTAGGCGTTCACGAGGTCGAGGAAAAATGGGGCGTCATGCCCGAGCGCATCGGCGACATTTTGGCACTTACGGGCGATGCTTCGGACAACATCCCCGGGGTGGAAGGGGTAGGGGAAAAGACGGCGGCGAAGTTGATTGCGCAATTTGGTTCACTTGCGAATTTACTTGCCGACATTGAAAAGATTGAGTCGCCTCGTCTGCGTGAAAAAATCGCCGCCTCGCGAGAGCAGATTCTTTCCAACGCCGAGATGGTGCGCCTCGACACCTCGGTTCCCTTGCCGATGCCGCTTGAGGAATTGCCCGTGGAGTTGCAATACGAAGCTGCGGGCGAGGCGTTGCGCCAGTGCGAGTGTTTCTCGTTGTTGAAAAGTCTCGATCGCAAGCGCGTGTCGGCGGCAGTGTCCGTGAAAGAGTCACCGTCGGAGCAGTTATCGCTTTTTTAGGCACATCGCACTTTGAGCGTCGTGGTGTGAATAGCTAGCGGGCTCGAACGAGTGCAACGGAAAGGCGTGAAAATTCCAATACTCTACCCCACCGAGCCTTCCATTTGCATGTCGATGAGGCGTTTGAGTTCGACGGAATATTCCATCGGAAATTGCTGGACGAGATCGTTTACAAAACCATTCACTGCAAGGCTCATCGCGGCTTTCTCGGGGATGCCGCGCTGCATCATGTAGAAGATTTGCTCTTCGCCGATTTTGCTTACGCTGGCTTCGTGGCGGCATTGGTTGGTCGTGCCTCCTACGCGGATGGTCGGGTAGGTGTCGGTGCGACTGGCTTCGTTGATAAGGAGCGCGTCGCACTCGGTGTTGTTCACGCAACCCTTGAGGTGCTTGCCCACTTGCACGAGACCGCGGTAGGTGGCGCGTCCCGTGCCGTGGCTGATGCTTTTGCTTACGATGTTGCTCGTGGTTTCGTCGGCGGCATGGATCATTTTCGCGCCCGTATCCTGATGCTGGCCGTCGCCCGCAAGAGCGATGGAAATGACTTCGCCGCGAGCCTTGCGTCCGCGTAGAACGACACCTGGGTATTTCATCGTGAGGCGCGAACCGATATTGCAATCGATCCATTTGATTTCGGCTTCCTCGTGGGCGAGGCCTCGCTTGGTGACGAGATTGAAAATATTGGGACTCCAATTTTGCACCGTCACGTATTGGATTTTTGCGCCGCGCATGGCGACGAGTTCGACCACCGCACTGTGCAGCGTGGCAGTTTCGAAACGCGGAGCTGTGCAGCCTTCCATGTACATCAACTCGCTGCCTTCGTCGGCGATGATGAGCGTGCGTTCGAACTGTCCGAAGCTCTCGGCGTTGATGCGGAAGTAGGCCTGCAGCGGGTGCTTGACCTTCACGCCTGGCGGCACGTAGATGAACGACCCGCCCGAAAACACCGCGCTGTTGAGCGCGCTGAATTTATTGTCGCCCACGGGGATGACCTTCGCGAACCACTTGCGAAAAATCTCGGGATACTCCTTCAAGCCCTCGGTCGAGCCGATGAAAATGACACCTTGTTCGCGCAAAGCATCCTTCACGTTCGAGTAGGCCGATTCACTGTCAAATTGCGCTTCCACGCCTGCGAGGAATTTTCGTTCCTGTTCGGGCACGCCGAGACGCTCGAATGTTTGTTTGACCTCCTCGGGCACTTCCTCCCATGAGCGTTTTGGGCGCTGTCCCTGTGCAAGGTAGTAGCGGATGGAGTCGAAGTGGACATTGGCGAGGTCGGGGCTTGCCCAGCGTGTGGGCATGAGTGTGTCGAGGAAGGTGCGGTAGGCGGCGTGGCGGAATTCACGTACCCAAGCGGGGTCGTCCTTTGCGTCGCAGATGTAGTCGATCACGCGATCACTTAACCCCACACCCGCGTCGTAGGCGTAGTCCACGTCGTAGCTGAAATTGCCGATTTCGCGATCAATGTCGCTGATGTTTGCAGTGTCGCTCATGGGCACTATGTTAGGGTTTTTTTTCTGCTGGGACAAATGCGAATTGCTATTTCCTGTAGGTTTTTACTGTCTTCCACCGATGACAGTGCTACAATCTCAAACTCTCATTGACACATGGCAAAAAAAATTCTTGTTACTGGCGGTGCTGGCTACATAGGTAGCGTGTGTGTAGAACGGCTTCTCGACCTTGGCTGCGAAGTTGCCGTTTTCGACAACCTAAGCGAAGGTCACCGATGTGCGGTCGACGAACGCGCAGTTTTCTTCGAAGGTGATCTGACCAACCGCGGCACGCTCGAAAAAACCTTTGCCGCCTTCAAACCCGAGGCGGTCATGCACTTTGCCGCTCATGCGCTCGTAGGCGAGTCCATGCAAAATCCTTCAAAGTACTTTCTCGGTAACGTCGCCAACGGCGTCAATCTCCTAGATGCGTGCGTCGCAGCTGGTATCGGTAAATTTGTCTTTTCTTCGACCTGTGCGACATTCGGAGTGCCAGAACGCGTTCCCCTCGACGAAACCCTGCCTCAGTCCCCTATTAACCCCTACGGCGAATCCAAGCTCATGTTCGAAAAAGTCCTCCGCTGGTACGAAGACATCCACGGCTTGCAAAGTGTCGCCCTGCGCTATTTCAATGCGGCGGGCGCGACGGAGAAACACGGCGAGGATCACCGCATTGAAACCCACCTCATCCCCAACACGCTCAAAGTCGCGCTGAGCAAAAAAGACCACGTGGAGATCTACGGCACCGATTACGAGACGCCCGATGGTACATGCATCCGCGACTACATTCATATCGTTGACCTTGCTCAAGCGCACATCCTCGCCTTGGATTTCGAGGGGTCGGGGCGCTTCAACCTCGGCACGGGTGGCGGCACGTCCGTTCGCGAAGTCCTCGAGACTTGCCGCGAAATCACTGGTCACCCCATTCCCGCCATTGAAAAGCCCCGACGTCCCGGCGATCCGCCTCGCTTGGTTGCCGCTTCTACTCTAGCCCAGGAAAAACTCGGATGGAAGCCACAGTTGCAAAACATCCACGACATAGTCGCCAGCGCGTGGGCGTGGCATCGGAAATTTCCCGATGGTTACGGTGATTAGGGCGTTCAGACGATCCTAATTTCTGTGCCTTCGACTTTCGGCACTCACGATAATTGTCTTCCGCGAGCCATGTCGCAAACTTTTTCTGTCTCAAAAAAAACTTGCACGGCACTGCCATTTTAACGTACACTATTTCGCTCATCGCAATTGGCTGGGTAGCTCAGTTGGTAGAGCAGAGGACTGAAAATCCTCGTGTCGGGGGTTCGATTCCCTCCCCAGCCACCACCTTTTACCCTCTCTTTAAATTCAAATATGAAAGTTGCAATCATCGGCGGCGGAGGCCGCGTAGGAAGTTGTGCGGCGTTCGCGCTGCAATGTTCAGGCATCGTCAATGAAATCGTCCTTTTGGATGCCAACCAAGCCGCCGCCGAAGGCGAGGCGCTCGATCTGCTCCACGGTACGGCATTCTGTGCCGACCAGCGCATCTCTGCGGGCGCGTACACCGATTGTGTCGATGCCGACGTTATCTGCATCACGGCGGGACTGCGCCGCAAGCCCGACGAATCGCGCCTCGACCTCATCAATCGCAACGTCACGCTTTTCAATGGCGTCCTAGACTGCATCAAGGCAGCAGGGCATAAGAACGACGTGATCATTTTCGTCGTCTCCAATCCTGTGGATATTCTCACGCAGCTCGCCGCCGAGCGTATGGGGCTGCCGCACTCGCAAGTCATCGGCTTGGGCACGATGCTCGACGCGTCGCGCTTCTCGTCGTTCATCGCCGAGGCGATCAAGCTACCTCCCACGCAAGTGCGCGCCATGATTCTCGGCGAACACGGCGACACTATGCTCCCCGTGTGGTCGTCCGCCTCGGTCAATGGTTTCCCGCTCGTTAAATTCCCGGGAATCACACCGGCGTTTCAGACGCAGATTTTCACGCGAACGCAGAAGAGTGGCGCAGAAGTCATCTCGCGCAAAGGCGGCGCGGGCTACGCCGTGGGCGTGGCCATCCGCGAAGTCATCGACGCCATCGCGCTTGACCGTCGTCACGTGATGCCCGTTTCAAGCATGGTCAATGGAGCCTACGGCATTCGTGGCGTGAGCATCAGCGTACCCACCGTGGTGGGGCGCAAAGGCGTGCTCTCGCACGTCGAACTCGAACTTTGGCCCAAGGAACTGCAAGCCCTGCAAAACTCGGCCAAGGCGCTTCGCGATACGCGAGCGAGCATTAAGTAGTACTAGCGGCTTGTAGCTAGTGCCTAGTAGAAAGCGCAGTCTCGCGACTGCGCTTTTTTTTCGAAAAATTCGAAACGAATGAACGATTGGAATTCATAGCCATCTCCTAGAATATGTTCATGCTGTTGTTGCTGACGTGCAGTACTAGCCACTAACTACTGGCTCGTGTTATGCTATTTAGCATGAGCGGATTTCTTCTCGCATCGGAATTGAGCCTTACTGCTCCTAGCCTCGACAAGGTCGGCTTCGGAAGTTGGCTCACCAACTCGGTGTTTGTCGCGGTGTTGATGGTTATCATCGTCGTGGCATTTGCCCGCAGTGCGACGCGCCACATGGCGATGGTTCCTATGGGCAGCCAGAATCTCTTCGAGGCGCTCGTCGAGCAACTCTACGATCTCATCGAAACCATCGTCGGAAAACGCATGACACCGCGCTGCTTCAGCCTTCTGGCGACAATTTTCATTTTCATCTTGGCAAGCAATTGGTTCGGTCTTTTGCCAGGAGTGGGAACGATAGGCTGGGGAACGGAGACCTCAGCGGGTTTCCACGTCGAGACGCCACTTTTGCGCCCCTGTACCGCCGACGTGAATATGACTCTCGCCATGGCGTTGTTTTTCATGGTGATGTGGATGTTTTGGACGTGGCAGGAGGTGGGACTGTGGGGATTCCTCAAGCATACATTCGGGCCGCAGGGTGGTGCCAAGGGGTTCGCACTGGTGTTCATGGCAGTCATATTTTTCCTTGTGGGAATCATCGAAATGATTTCCATTTCGTTTCGCCCCGTGTCGCTCTCGCTGCGACTTTTTGGCAACACTCTTGCAGGGGAAACATTGCTTGACACGATGATAGGTCTGGGGCAGCTTCTGCACATGCCCGAATGGATGTCGGGGATTGTCGCAGTCACCGTGCCGCTACCGTTTTACTTTTTTGAACTTTTGGTCGGCTTGATTCAGGCATCGGTTTTCATGCTGCTTTGCGCTGCATATTTGCGCCTTTCCACCTCGCACGGGGACGAAGAGTAACTGCACTCCTAGTCGCCGCGACTGTCTCGCTATGCAAGCCTATTGCGATATGCTCGCAAGTACCACGCCAATGAACTCGCAAAGCGTATGGATCGGCAGATCTTTCCTATAGCATTTTTTTTTGCGCTCTCTGCGTTCCTTTGTGGTTAAAAGTGATACTCTCCTTGAGGTTTTGCAAGAAATCTAGTGGAAGAAAATCTCTGAGTCTAACTAAAGATCAAAAAACGCAATTGCGATACCGCAAAGGAAGATGGTGAGACCCGCAAGCACGTGGACGTAGCGCTCGAGGAAAGCGAATTTCACAAACCTCGCGCCGTGTACTCCTAGCCAAACGGTTACCATCATTGTTGCGATGGTCACCGTGGAAAAGACGATGATCGCGACAAGGAGGTATGTGGTTCCTGCGACCGCCGTCGCCGCGAGTAGCGGCCAGAGGGCTTCGCACGGACCGAAGGCAAAAATGATGAAAATGATCCACGGAATGAGTTTCGCGTTGTCGGGGCGTTCGTGCCAGTGGCGATGTCCGACGCAACTGTGGCGGTGTACATGGGCGTGCTTGCTGCCATCTTCGTGTTCGTGGATGTGTTCGTGCCGTTTGTTACGAAGTGCAGAGTGGAGCCCCCAGACGGTGTAGGCTGCACCGAATGCGATGAGCAGCCACGCCGCCACGCTGCCGCGATATTCTTCGAACGCCTCGTAGTGTTCCTTCGAGAGCCATTGCGCTAGGAGGTAGAACAATCCAGCGATTAACAGCGCCGCGGCGATGTGCCCGAGGCCGCATACGAATGTCCAGCCCATCGTGCGAAGCATCGACCACCCGCGAGCTCGCGACAGCGCAATGAACGGCAGGTAGTGGTCTGGCCCCGCCAATGTGTGAATGAACCCCGTTGCTGCCGCTGCCGCCACGACACCTCCGAGTATGAGTATGCTATCCATTGAAAATGCAGATTCTAAGGCTTGAATTCCGTACCCGTCAGGGCGTTGGTGATGATGAATTTCTCACGGTGGAGTGTGGGGTCGGAGCGGAAGGTGAGACGGCAACTGTAGCGGCGTTCGATGTCCACTAGGTGCTCTTCGTCGTCTTCACGGAGGCGCTTGAGGAGGTCGGGGTGCACTTGGATTTTGTATTCGTGGATATGCTCACCGTGTTCACGCAGGACGGAGTGAAGGGCACGTTGGAGCTCTACGCTCATGCTCATAGTGTCCTTGATGACACCGCGTCCGTTGCAATAGGGGCATACGTCGTGGTGCGTGTCGGCGAGGCTTTCACCAGTGCGTTGACGTGTGATTTCCATGAGGCCGAGCGGAGAGATGGGGAGCACGTGGGCACGAGCTTTGTCGTGCTTGAGACGGTCACGCATGCGCTGGTAGACGGCATTCTGATCCTTGCGGCTCTTCATGTCGATGAAGTCGGCGATAATGATGCCACCGATGTTGCGGAGACGGAGTTGGCGAGCGATTTCTTCGGCGGCTTCGAGGTTGGTTTGGAGGATGGTTTTTTCCACGTCCTTCGCGCCTTTGTTACGTCCAGTGTTGACGTCGATGGCGACGAGCGCCTCGGTTTCGTCGAATACGATGTAGCCTCCGCAGGGGAGCCAGACTTGGCGGTGGAAGGCGGTGTCGATTTGCGATTGGACTCCGAAGACATCAAAAATGGGTTGTGAGCCGGTGTAGTGGTGGATACGTTTTTTGGCACGCTTGGATATGGCGGAAACGAAATCCTGCATGCGCTGCGCGGCTTTGGCATCGTCCACGTGGACGCTGTCGACGTTTTCAGTGAGGAAGTCGCGGACAGTGCGCTCGACGAGGTCGGGTTCGGTGAAAAGGCAGACGGGCGCGGGCATGTTATCGGCATCAAGGCCTTTTTGGACTTTCGCCCATTGGTCGAGGAGGATGCTGAGATCGCGCACGAAGTAACGGACTTTCTGGCCTTCGCCTGCAGTACGCATGATGACACCCATACCGTCGGGGATGGTGAGACTGCGGAGGATTTTGCGGAGGCGTTCGCGTTCTTTGGGGTCGTCGATTTTGCGTGAGATGCCGCATTGGTCGTTGAAGGGCATGAGGACGAGATAGCGTCCCGCAAGTGAGATGTCGGTGGTGATACGCGGACCCTTGGTGCCGATGGGACCTTTCTTCACTTGGACGAGGACATCGGAGCCTACGGGGTAGATTTTGGGAACGTCCTTTTGGGTGATCTTGACGGGCTTCTTTTTCTTGGGGGCTTTACTGTCGCGGGCGACGGCTTCGATGCCGCTGTCGAGGGCGGCGGGGATGGCATCCCAGAATTGGAGGAAGGCGTTCTTTTCAAAACCGATGTCGACGAACATGGCTTTGATGCCAGGTTCGATATTGCGCACTTTGCCTTTGAATATGGAGCCGACGATGTTGCGGTCGCTTTCGCGTTCGGTGGTGTATTCTTCGAGGCGTCCGTTTTCGAGGATGGCGGTGCGGGTTTCGAGCCGCTCGCAACTGACGACGAGCTTGATCTCGGCGGATTTCTTTTTGGTAAGTCCCAAAAGTCGTTTGACTGTTTCTAACATAAGTTTAAATGGATTGTGAGGCGGCGCGGAAAGCGGCGTCTCGGTTGTTGAGTTGATGAATTATCTGTTTTCATTGGTTTTGTTTCTGTTTCTATTGAAGAAGTCGAAAATGTTTGTACGCGAGCCCGAAGCTTTGCGTTCTTTGTTGCGTACGCTTCCCTGTGCATCGTTGGCGGCGCGAACGTCGGGTGTGGCGGTAGCAGTGGTTTCTTGTTCGGTGGTACGTGTGGTGGTGTCGGATGCACCGTCTTCGGCAGCTCCTGCTGCTGCGTAGGTGACTGGATTTGCGCTCTTGAAATCCACACTGCTGACAAAAGTACGGTGGCCTTTGGCGGGCGCGAGCGAGGCGAGTTGGAATATCGCGGGTAATGGCTGAGAATTCCGAGGATTTTGAGAGGACTGTGAGTCGGTGCTTGTGGACGCGGTATCGCCAGCTTCATCTTCTGCGGGCTTGTTGGCGGCATCGAAACGTTCGAGCTTGAAACATGCATCAAGGATTTCCGCCGCGATGGGCGCAGCGACACCGCCACCCGAGGCACCGTTTTGGACGATGACTGCGACGGCGTAGCGGGATTCGTTGTAGGGTGCGAATGCGGTGAACCACACGTGGTTGCTTTTTACAGGACGATTTTTCACGCGTTCCCAATTTTGCGCAGTGCCCGTTTTGCCCGCTGCAGGTGCACCCAGGGCGCGGAGACTGGAGGCTTTGAACGCTGTGCCGCCCTCTTCGTTGATACACTTCCACATTCCCTTGCGGATGCGCTCAATGTCGTTTTTGGTAAGACCTGCATCGTCGATGAGGCTGGCGCGGACTTCTGGAGGCTCGTGCAGTTTGATATCTCCGTCTTGTGCGATGATCCTGTCCACGAGTCGTGGGTAATACATCGTGCCACCATTGGCAATGGTGGCGGTGAGCATTGCCATTTGGAGCGGCGAGGCAAGGACATCTCCTTGACCGATGGACGTGTTAGCCGTAAGTCCGCTACTCCACGACTCTCGAGGTCTGCGTTGCTTGAGCCACTGAGGACCGGGCATGATGCCGGGGCTCTCACCCGTAAGCGGGAGATCGGACGTTTGACCAAAGCCCATCAAGCGACCGACCACTTCGATGTTATCGCCACGGGCTGCATTTCCGCCCTTGTAGAAATAGCAGTTGCAGGAACGTTTCATGGCATTTTCTAAGTCGATGCTGCCGTGAATGCCCGTGCATTTCATAATGCTGCGTCCATAGGTAACGCTACCAGCGCAGGGGTAGGAACC
>Ga0123353_10012858_pt1 | contig 11941 bp, 9 predicted proteins | sample TergutLab28metaG_3_FD_92763 | JGI IMG/M metagenome (GOLD analysis project Ga0123353, IMG submission 92763) | Labiotermes labralis P3 segment gut microbial communities from Petit-Saut dam, French Guiana - Lab288 P3 | ecosystem: Host-associated > Arthropoda: Insects > Digestive system > Gut ... | reverse complement strand
GTGGGGCTGGGGGGGTGTGGGGGGGGGGGGGGGGGGGTAAAGCGGCCGGGACGTGGCTTCGACAACCCACTCCCATCTAGCGCTGATGTTAAAGAAAGAGTAGAGCTATGCCTCTGCTCTATCGTCTGTGCCTGCATGGCATGTGAGGAGACCTTTACCTTCAAATAAACCGACAGCGCAAGATTTCTCATTCTGCTTCAGACGCGACTGGAATTTGAGTCTTCTCGAGGACTGTGCGTATTGTCCGGCGGTGGTAACACATTAAGTACACCAATCATACAAGAAATTGTGGTCTTGGTGTCTGTTCTTTGATGTTCTTATCAACTACGTTTAAATATTGTAGCCTGCTTCTAATTATTTTTGACCCTGTTATCAACCGATTAACTTAACAAGGCCTTAGATTGTGTTTAATAATGTAAAGATTATAGTCAGGTAAGCATGACTTCTAAAGGTTTCGTGCTAGCATATTTGTGGTTTTCATATTCTTCTACTCTTTCGTTTCGTGATAAAATATTTTACAACCCTTATGTACTGCCTGAATGAGTACTGAATGCAGTTGGAAGCTTTCCCCACTCTACTGCCAACATTTTATGTTGTACGAAATTCCATTCCCCGACTCTTCGTCGTCGGGATACTGTAGACCGGTAGTGTAGTGTTCTCGTGACATGCGTAGACTTGTGTGTTGAGAGATCTACAGATATAAGGTATATTTTGTGACAGTAAACTCCCTAAATGGCAGAGAGACTAGTTGGGTTAAATGAAGTATACTGTAGAATTCACGCAAATTGCAGGAAATGAAGTAAAATGCTTAAGAAGTGAAAATTATTCCTCTTAAGTCATGTGATGTATCGTACACACTCTTACAATAAAGGGAAATAATGAATTGTATTTGCCTTAGTTGTACTTTTTCCGTACAACAAAACTAAAATCGCAGATATGCTTTTAATGCCTTATTTGAATAAAGCGAACCCATGATGGGGTTATGCCTATCTCACCGTCCGTTAGCATGTCGAACTTCCGAAACTTGAGAATAAGTTTCCCTTACGTTTGATATAGACCTCTTCAAGGAACCGTTGTCGAGAGAGTTTAAGTTTTGTGTCGGTTGGATGAAAACCCCCCTTTACGCGATCCTGAAATTGAACTTAGAAATTTTCTCAGAATTTGCTCATTGTGCCACAAAACAAAGCGCACAACTGTAAGTGTTGTGCCATTTAAAGTCTACGGCTCTCATATAGAACTTTTTTTGTGTGGTGCATCGTTAACGAAATACGTGGAAGTGTAATATATGAGTGTAGGAAGTATGAGTGGCTTTATACTCTGTGCATTAATTGCAACGTAACTGGTATGACTATTGACGTTGGTTTTTTATCAGTGTTGTTGAACAAAATAAAAAAATTTGCCTTAACTACTGCTTTTTTTTATAATACACTTAATTTCCAGTGATGAATGTTAAGTGATGCAATACATAACGTGTATTTTCATTTTCAATTTTAGATGTTGGGCCGTATGAATTGTAGTACGATTCATAAGCCAGAACGTAAATACCTAAGATTGTTGAATAAAAAGAAGAGCAACGCACTTGAGAAAGCCTTGAATATATGAGCAAGATTTACAACAGAGACATTAAACGTTTAATAACGTGAAGAAGACGCGAATTTTAATTGGCCCATTTCAAGATTTGCATCAACTGTGAACACAAAGAGAATGACGGGCTGTGAAATAACAATGAAAGCGTCTGACCTGCTGCAGTGTTGTGAGTCATATCCATCGCTTCGACAGCAGCGTAGATTAGTTCTTCTGAGAAACAGTTTAGATGTCCGTGACATCCAGGGGTAGTGTTTAATCAAGAGTTCCACCCGGGGTGCCGTCACACGTAATTTCCCCCTAGCGTTGTGGCAACATGTAGCAGCTTGGAGTAATCAGGTGGCAAATGTTCAGAGGCAGAGAGGAAAGACAAGGGATGTTACACCATCTCCGATGATGCCGTCGGTTTCAACAGTGTGTGTGCAGAATTTCACACCTCCGGTTTACTATGTTTCCACTATTACGGCTGGTCATTTGCTGATATAATTATGGTGATGGCAATTTGGTAGGGTGAACTTTGTCGTGCATGAACGTGAAGAAATCAGAGCACTTGAGGCGTGATGGGTATGTGGGACCTACAGTGAGGTTGTATTTTGTATTTGGGTATCAGCACCCTTCCTTTGCCTGGGATTTTCTTGAAATGCGATAGTAGTACATGCATTTTGGATTAATTTTATACTTGCAGGTTTCATAATTTTGTAATTTATGTAAACAACGGTTATTCACATACCCGACACAACATGCATTAAAATGTTTTTACCGTTTTTAAATTTAGGCTGTACGATTGAAACAATGTGACATAGCGCATCTCCTGTGTTATTGGTCGCCGTGGTGCTGCAGGCTGATATTTTTTCAATATCTAATAAATCTCTTTGTGCGTTATTTTGATGTGCTGTGGCTTCTGGCATAAGCCTAGTTGGCAGGTTGGAAAGGAACTGTGGAGATAAAAGGATCTTCGGTATGAACTTATATTTCTCTTTTACGTCTGTCTTTTTTTGCCACAGTTATTCGCCTTGTGGTTTGGCGTAAAATACTTGTGTCTTACCGGAGGCACAAAGGGCTTCGCACTTGTACACATTGTTTTCCAACAAAAAACGGAAAAATAACATGAGGTTTGGACCTTGGAATATCATGCTTAGGTAAGGCTTATTGAATCCGGAATCTGTCGGGGGGGGGGGGGGGTTTGGGGGGGTGGGGGCGGTTGAATTGGTTTTTGATAACAGCTTTCGGATTCCATATGGATGAGAACTTCTTTGCCCAAATGAGCGACTGTCAGCTACGCAAGGACTCTGATCCATGGAACTATCATTATATAAATAAGTAAGTAAATTTACTTGTCTACGTATTTATTTATATATTTACATGCAACTCACCATATTTTCATTATTTTAAACCCGTTTCTTGAACAGGAACTCTCATTTCTGAGTTTTATTTCTTTCTAGCCTGTATTCGTAAATGTTATAAAATAAACATGAACATGAAAATTAATTCTAATACCTCGTCACCAGAGTCCACCCCCACTTGTAAACTTTCTGATTTCATATCGCCATTGCTTCCAACGTTGCGGCTTGTGGAACTTAATTGAAGGCAGGGTGTTGAAATTTTGTGTGTCATAAAACAACATTTTTTTTCGGGCATGTAGTCCTGTTATAATAGGCCTACATGACTAACATTTCGTACTTATTAAGAGTGACAAATATGGCGACGGCGCGCAACTTGCCTGTTATTCCGAGTAAATTTAATGCCGTCTTTAGCTGTGCTAGTTTAATGTGTGTCCTTTCCTGCAATGATTAGTGTAATTATTAGTTTATAGTTCTTAGTAGCTCATCATATATGTAGCGTATATTAAAGTGTTTGAAAGAGAGTAGGCTTCATAATTTCGTACCAGAGCATTTCGAATGTAGGCGCTGTGAATGTCGGGAAATTGATCAGTAAAATAACGTATGTAATTATTACATAGTAATGTAATGATAATTCCTGGTATATATTAAACGTTTAAAGCCCAACAATAAACATATGTACCCACGCAGTGTATTTATGTGTTGTAAGTTCTTCTCAGAATATTTCTTATGCACAATTCAACGGTTGATCGACATAGTGGACATGTCTGTGTTCCCTGTGAGGTAGGAATTGAATTTTTGTATGTAATTTGATGAAAATCAGTTTTCAGAGTTTTGAGGTATTCGACGAAAAGGAGTCATATAAGTTCTTGAACAAAGTCTCGTTTTCGTGCGCGCAGTATATGTGTATATGCATATCACCCATTGTCTACATGTACATTATCTGCCAGTTAAAAAAGGGTTATGTGGTTGAAGCATATAAGAAAACAGCGCTAAAATCGTTGCATAAATGTAGTAGGTGCAGTCTGTATTGGTAGAAAGTAGTACCTACAGAATGAGATTCCGCCTCTTTGTTTTATGTTCGCAGTACTTCAGAAGAGTGCATGCGGTTTGACAAGGTTTGCAACGGCAAATGTACATCATGCTGTGGCCGTGTCTGTAGTAACGACGCGTGGGTTGCGGCAGGACCAATTAGCCTCTGCGCAATTAAAAATTAACTTCCTTTATCCATTTACTTAGTGTCAGGAGAGATGCCATTACACAAGATGTTTGTGTGATCGAACATGTAGTGGGCCTTTGATTTTTGCTAAAAGGATTCAAGGTTACATTCAGGCTTCTAGTGTCAAATGTGGTGATTGACTTACAGCAAAGGAAACAATGTCTTGTGTATCCTCCCTAAAAGAGGAAAAAAATACAGTACGTTATTGCTCTTTGTACGTGGAATTTTTAAGACACGTTTGGAAATTTGCGAAATCGACTTTAGATTCGTTGTGTCTGTCCGTCCGTCCTCATGGAACAACTCTGTTCCTGCTAGACGGATTGTTGTGCATATTTTTACTAAAATATTTTGAGGAAATCGAGTTTAGATAATGTCGAATAAAAATAATGGGCACTTTACATGAAGACATGTGTATATATACATGTATGATTGTTGTGGTTACTGACTTTACCATGGTTGCCTTTGTTAACGATGTTACCGATGTTTATGTGTTGCTTTGGTTACCTGCTACCATTGTTGTCATGGTTAGTAACGTTACCATTGATTTTATTATTATTGTGGTTACCTTGATTACCAGGCTTACCAGTGTTTTCTGGCGTCTGTGATTACGCGAAGCTCCAGAAATGTTTCGCCCAGTGGACGTTTACTATTTTGTTTACGTATACAAAGGCAGGCCTGTATGGTTTGAATTGTAAGGTATAACTCCAGTTCTGGTTTTCCGTATGTCTGGTGCCGTATGTTAGCATTAGAGCGGCGTACAGTTCGTATTCCCGTAACGATTTTATAACGACTTTAGTTTAAAAGGAAACGAATTTTGAACGATTTACTGCGGAGAATATGGATAGAAGACAGATTAAATCACACGTGTTTGGAGGAAACATTTGATGCGTGACATTTTCATGTATTGTTGCGATTACTATAGCTACCAAAAGACTGTGAGCTGCGGAAATGTAGGTAAACAAGAAATCAACACAAAGTTTTGTTTTAATCATGTTGGGCTGCTTGGGAGTCAAAGGCATTGATGAAAATATGATATTGTAATGGATACTACATTGTATGAAGATGTGAAGTGGAATGACTTTACTGTGTATAGGAACAAACTGTTCGGTATTTGCTAATTACGATGGACATTTTGCCTTTCGTAACGATAGAGAATTTCTTAACCAGACCATTATTAGTCTACGTGATCAAGGAAGACTGTAGCCTGATTCTCTTAAGTAAGTTTGTTAGTCACTAGTCTTTCAGCAATCTGCCGTAGTCTGTATAGTGACTAGGCTACGTGCTGGACGACCGGAGGATCCTTGGTTCGATTCCCGATAAGGGCGCAGATTCTCTCTGCCATCACTATGGTCAGACCGACTGTGGCGCCTATCCTACATCCTTGCCGTGGATGCCAGGAGCAAAGCGGTCGTGGTGTGAAACAAACCACTCGCTCCATCTAATGGTGAATATGAGAAAATAAATACGCTATACTTTCGTCCCCCTACATGTACCTACGTCATACCTGACGTGGTATTTGGTTACATCAGCACGCGTCACCTTTGCTCTTACCGTCTACCTGAGAACCTCTGCTCACATCTTGTGATAGTCCTCTGTCGATATGATTTTCGTGTCATCGTTCAGAAACTTTCTACTGTTTGTTACAGGGTAACCAACACATTTCACAAAGTATCAATACATTAACCAGTACTGACTCACTGACGTTACTTTACCCGTTCTTACGTCGCTTCTCGAGTACGGCAATCGCTTGAATGGCGTCCTTTCTTTTCTTGTATTACTTGTTGTGGGTTTCATAATTTGAAGAGTCTGCCTAATGTCAGCATGCCAAACCCACTTGTTTCACTGCCAGTGTTTTGATCAGTATTGATTCGAGCTGCAGTTAAATCGGGATAGCATATATTAGCTTCTTTTGTGTGTTGTCTGTGTAGGCTTGTGTATTGAATGTATGCCTGCAACAGTAATACTGAAATTGTGTTTGACGTTTGTTTTCGTGGCTGCACTACTGTACGGATGAACTGGGAGAGCTGGTATTTTAGTGGAATTTATTTTTACGCGTGTATGAGAGGTTGCTGGTTTAAATGCGTTGCTAGGTTTGTATTTTTGCTTTACATCCATGTCTTTTTATGTTTAATGCATTTGATCATCTGACGGAACTGCAGTAAATTACAGGCCTTTGTATATTGGCATGCTGTAGTGGAGCTATTGCGTACAAGTAAGAGTAAAGTTAAACCCCAGAACACACCACGAAGACCCAAAGTGGAAGTAGAAGGATAGCTCTACTCTTCCTTGCGGTAGATGGGTGTGGATGGTTAGCACCACGCCCCGGCCGCCTTACCCCTGGGAAAGACCTGGTAGCCATTGTAAGGGAGACTGGGTGAGCCCCAGGAACGGTATCGACGGGTGCGTAAAATCTCGGCCCCACCGGGATTCGATCCCCGGACCGTCCATCTCGTAGCTAGTCGCTATACCGACTGCGCTATCTGGGCCCTGCATACAAGTACTATTGCATATAGGATTGAATTCGGCCATTAAAATTAGCATTATAGTTTTGTGAGAGGAGCAAATTCAGCTGCACCTCGTAGTTGTGGGGGTAATGATCCGAGCTAGCAACTCATGAAACTGCCATCGACAACAATAACCACTGGCCTCTGTGCTCAAAATTCTAGCCGAAGGGTGGGTTGGGATTTCGGTGATTTATTTTTGTTTGCTAAAAGTGTGGTTGCCCGCCGAATGTAAAGTGCAGGTTCGATCTGGATTCAGAGTGTGAAAGGAAAATGGATTCACTGACTTGGTAGTGTACAACGATACAGTGCAGCTTGCTGTTCATTCTATCGTTTAATGTTACGAGTGTGTTAAGGAATTGGATGCTTACTACGAAACAGGATTTTCACTGGGAAAACAGTTGTAATTCGGTCATGTGAAAGGCCAGGAAAACATAAAGAATGAGCAGTAATTATTAGGACTTTCAGTGCACCTCGTTTCGCTGTTTACTAACGATGCCGTGGTTACTGGACAATGTGGCGAGGTGAAAAATTTCTTTTTCCAGAATCGAACCCCAGTCATCAAGCACTCAGCAACTCGCTTATTGGATGAGCTGTCGATAAGTATTGTCTTCAAATTGTCTATCATGTGGGGTGGTTTATTTCCCCGTAGCCTACCCAGGCATCCGTTGTTAACAACGAATTTCATAGTACAGAAACCCAAGGGGCGACACTGCTTTGGATATGATTCCGACCCAGTTACCATCCGCCTGCCATTTTCACAGTCAATTTTCCTAAGTTCCAACTTACGGTTGTAGGCCTACTGTGTATTTATTTTTTAGTTGACAGCACCGTGTTATGTTTAGTATAATTACTTTACAAATGTACTGTTTGTGCTTGTCCTTGTATGCGTAAACGGTTAGTGAAAGGTACTGTTGTGTTCTTCTTATTGACTTTGTACCTTGAATGTAGAGTCTGGTACTAAAAACTCACTCTAAACAAATCATGGAATTGTTTGCTGTTGCTTTCTTTTGTTGAAAAACAAGCATAGGTTCTCTCATGTTCGTGTAGGTGATAAAAAAATTGTTTCAGAATGTGTGTAACATTTCGCTGTGAATTTAGAATGTCGCGGAAAAAATGTGCCCAATTATCCTGGTTGCACTTGTAGAACGCCACGCCAACCTTGACGTCATGTAATGGTACTTGGTGGAATAAAGTAGAGTTTTCTGCAGACCAGTATCTACCATTCCGACATTCGCTTTTCCACTGAGATGAAATCAAGCTTCGTCACAAAATAATAAAACCAGTCTGGGTGCTTCTGTACCTCGTATCACATGGAGGTACCATTTCGCAAAATTCCCTCTTGGGTCATGATGTGTGTCGTGGAGTTGGTGAGCCACAGTTGTTTTGTGTGGCTGTAAATGCAGTAGTTTTGCTGAAATTCATGCGGACGATGCAGACACGCCCTTTTGATGCGCAAGTCGAACCAACAGTTTTTTTTTACAATTGCCTCCAATCTAACACCCATTTTATCTAGGTTTTCCTCAACGCTTGAATTCTGTGTATTTTTCTTTTGTCTAGATTTGATCCTGTTGCTCCAAACCTTCCCACGCTTTTTAAAATTGTTATCGAGTTTGCACGTGGTCGCCAGGAAACTTCCGTCCGAATTTATGACATTTATTTTAGGATCGGTGTTCAGCGTATACACCGCAGAAGCGCGTGACGTTGTGACGATACCTACTGAGAAGGAAGAATGATTGACATGACTAAGACTAAACTTACGCAACAGTTCCGTTAGCGGCGTCGCGCTGAGGCAGCCAATGTCGATGCGAAAGGTTGGCCGTCAGGAAATTACCAACGATGTGGGCAGGTCAGCTACGGACACTATATCACCATAACCGTGGCTGGAGTGCAGTATGTATGTTGGGCATATTTGGAATAATTTCTTGGAACTTATGGCTTATGTATGTTCTTATATTGTGTTTGATAGGGTCCCCCAGATTGTCTAATATATTGCAGCGGCTGTTACCCATGTTATTCTTGGTCTTCGAAGTGACCGTTTTAAAACGGGTTTCCGAATTAAAATTCTATATCTGCTCCTTGTCACTTCCCATGCGAGCTTCATACCCAGTCCGTTGAGGACTCTAAAATTTTATTTTCCAGATTGGCCCTTTCTGTGCCGGTTAGTCGTGCAGTAAAAGTGTCTCATGCAAGATTGTAGGAATGAAAGTAGGTGTAACGTTTATTTGATATGGGAAGTCTGTTGTGAATCAGAGTATGGACGAGACTGGGAGCCGTGCAGCACCGCAAAGTGGTGAGTGGGTAATTAGAGAAGCTCGGGGGATTTCTGACTAATTAACTCATGGCACTAGCCGTGATCCGCCCGGAGACACCCTCGCGGCTAAAAGCGACTCACATCTCAGCGGATGTAAGTGGACTTCCCTACCCCAGCAGTGGGAACTCTCCTTCCTTAAAGTTTAGTTACTGTAGTTCATGGTTATGGGTGTCTCACAGAAACTGTAGTTCTCAACGATTGTTACTGTAAGTGGATTTTAATACTACTCAGACCTCTCAAACACGTTTTGGCTATATGATATTGAACGTAGGGCGTTAGTCCGTAACACTGTTGCTACTTATTCGGAAAGTTATGATTTCAGTTCTCGTCACGGAAACCGGTTATCCTGACTGAGAGTTTTCGTGGTTTATCACAGTTCTTCCATGTAGTTGCCGGGACAGTGCGTCAAAGTAAGGTACCGCCTCTTTTTTAATATAGGCCTGAAAAGAAGAATACTTACATGGATGTCACCAGCAACACAGAAATTCGCATGGAACAGAAAAACAGTTCATCATATTATTGGACACAGACGGTATGTGTGCGTTTTATTTAGCGACGATGGCGGTTGAATAAAATTTTAGTGTGGAGCATTGTTGGAATTATACTGAGGGAGAAAAATAGAAATACGCAGAAAGAAAACCCTGAATCAGTACCACTTTGTGTACTACAAATTCCACTTAGACTGGCCTGGAATTGAACTCTGGCCAGAGCGATGAGAGGCCAGCCACTAACCGCTTGGGCCATTTCAGGGCGTGGACGTTGGAAAATATCTGTATTGGGCAGTGTACGAGATAGGTTTACCACTTTGCGTAATTAGCATACGTTCTTGTACGTTCTCATTATACGCGTATGTTGATATAAAGTTGTATTGGTAAAAAAAAATGTATCAGTTATGTGAAAGTCTAAGCCTTTACCGGAACGTTGGAACACGCCAAGCTGAGGTACCCGCTCAGGTTCCGTCTGTGTTCTTATTTTTGTCAACACCAGCAAAGAAACCAAGAGTCGTTCTGCCGGAAGCAGACGAGACAAAGGACGTAAGCACTCCCGAATTACAGCTACTAGTGTTACTGGGTCAGCTGAAGCTGATGCACATGCAGTTTTATAAAGAAGAAATAACTCCTAAACTTGAAATTAAGTAAGGACGATGACTGGTGAAGAAAGCTGCAGACTTAACGTGAAAATGTAAAGACATTTATGGTGTTGCAGTGTCTTAAAAAAAACCTCAACTCCTAGCTTTTAAGAGTACCGTTACATTTGCTGAAGCATTTTGATTCCCTGGCGAGGGAGCCTGAGGGCGGAAAGGGGGCATGTACCCCTCTAAAATGTTGGATATTGCTACTAGTTCTCTCCTCATTCTACGAGTATTCCCCTTTTAAAAAGTTCCATTTGTTTGTGCGTAATAAGTGGATAGACGCCGATTCCAGTGGCCGAGCGGTCTAAGGTGTAGGTCTGCGGCCTCTGGCTTGCTGGGTGGCGGGTTCGAATCCCGCCGGGGGCATGAACGTCTGTCTGTTGTGAGTGTTGTGTGTTTGTCAGGTCGGGACGATCCCTCGTCCAAAGGAGTCCTAGCGAGTGTGTTGTGTCATTGTGATCTAGTGCAGTAATAACCTATGCACCGACTATGAGAAGATACATAGAGATAGAGATAAGAACTACTACTACTACTACAAGTGGGTAGAATTTGTCTGTAGGCCTACTTATAGTAATTGATTCCTTATGAACTATACCCTACTCGTATGTTAAAAGAATTAATGCATAATCAAAAATTGTCATTATTTCCTGTAAGAGTTCAGAATGCTTTGAAAGTGTAAATTATAAATTTTAACAACATATCTGTAATCAATGCCCCAGTCCAGTTCGTCTCTCGTGTGTTGATTGATTGATCGACTGCTTTTCTTCAGGTGCTCAGACATATTTCAGTTTTGTTTAGAATAATTCTTAGCTAATTTTCGAGCATGTAAGTAGTTAGAATGGTTACGTTAATTAAATATATTAATTTTTCCCCTCTCATTCACTGTTGCTGAGTCGCAACTGTTCTGTGTCGTCACGTACTGTACCATTTTATTCAGTCGTCCTTCATTATCGCATTCGTTGAGCTTAGCCACAGTGTCAGTTTTTTTTTTTTTTTGCCACATTATGCAGCACGATACAGCAAGTTATTAGGCCGTCCACTGTCACTGTATAACGTAACACAGGAAACCACATTTTCAGCTGAACGAAGCACCTCTCAGCAATGACACTTTCCTCAGAATGCAGACTGCTATATACTCAGTTTTCCATAGTTTGCAAATTTGTGTGTAGCCAAGAGCGAAGCTGACGCATCACCTCCACCCGTTTCATGGTTCAGAATGCATGGATCTGTACCTTCGGTATCCTTGTTGTGCGTTTGATGGATTTCGAAGAGTCATTATCGCGTTAACCAGTGACAGCCACTGGACTGCGCGGTATAGCAACTTAATATGTAGCGGAATACACGTATATTGATGCATTTCACGCTCCTTTTTATGGCAGAGGGTAACTGGTACCGCACGTGGCACTGCATTTTTTGCTAATGAAGTGCTGTTATTGTTGCGTATTATGTAGTCGTGCATGCACACTACCATTGTCATTTAAACAGTAATATCACAAATCTGTTAGCTGACAGTGACATTACACCGTAGGTACTACTACTAATCAAATTACGCCTAATGTCTGTGCCTTTATTAACAGGTTTCAAAATTCACTTGTCACTCTGCGTTACGTTGGAAACGTTAATGCCAGTGTTCTTTACCTCAAAAATTGTGCCGCCTGTCCTCATACGCAGGAGAATTTTCAGAGTTACACTTTTCCATCCTCCAAAAACTGGTGACATCCTGAATCATGAAATACGAGGTGTGGCAATAAAGAAACCGGATTCATGCTCTAACCCTTTATTGAAAAAAAATCAGACAATCGAAATGTTATCCCCTTCAATGTAGTCCCCTCCCCGATCCTTACACCGCTC
>Ga0123353_10012857_pt1 | contig 11941 bp, 13 predicted proteins | sample TergutLab28metaG_3_FD_92763 | JGI IMG/M metagenome (GOLD analysis project Ga0123353, IMG submission 92763) | Labiotermes labralis P3 segment gut microbial communities from Petit-Saut dam, French Guiana - Lab288 P3 | ecosystem: Host-associated > Arthropoda: Insects > Digestive system > Gut ... | reverse complement strand
TTGTCTGATTTTTTAATAGTTTATACCAAATTTATATTAGATGTGCTGCGTTTAAATTTTAACAGTTTTGAAAGGGGTAACTTAAGTGAGTGATTTACGTAAGGTTCAGCAAACCCCAACTGGTACTTTTTTTGTTTGTGTACCAAGGTCTTGGGCTCAACAGAACAGGTTAAAAAAAGGCACCATGGTTAATTTGGATGTTACTAGTGATGGTAAACTTTTTGTTGATGCTAACTATGGCTCTGAACCGCCACAAAAAATAGTTACTTTAACTGTTGGGCCATTTTTAAGTCGAGAAATTATTGGTCGATATTTGTTAGGTTTTGATGTTATTTGTATTGAAGCAAAAGACCATATTGACCTTGAAGTAAGGGCAATTGTAAAGTCTACTGCAAGTTCTCTTGTAGGTTTGGAGATTGTTGAAGAGAACTATTCTCAAGTTGTTTTACAATGTTTGCTTGACCCTTCAGGGTCACAGCCTGAGAAAATTTTACGTCGAAATTATGCCATAGTTTCTGGTATGGCACGTGACGTTACAAACTCTTTTATTAACGGCGATTTGCAATTAGCAAAAACTGTTATAGCTCGTGATGTGGAAAGTAATCGTTTGTATTTTTTATTAGTCAGAATTCTTCGAACTATCATACAAACTCCACGGCTTAGTGAAAAACTAGGCATAACTCCTATTGAATGTTTAGACTATCGCCTTGCTGCAAGTTTACTTGAATCTATGGGGGATGCTTGCGTACAGGTCGCTACAAAAACCCTAAATTTACATGGGTTTAAACCATCCAGTGACCTCTCAAAATTACTATTTGACCTGCAAGCAGTTTGCCTTGAAGCAAATCAACAAGCAATAAATTCTTTTATAAACAAAGACATGACACTAGCTGAAAACGTCCGAAAAGCAAAAACAAAGATTCAAGATATCTATACAGACATTGAAAAACTTACAAAAAATCAACCAGTTGATGTCATACCCCAATTTTTAGTCGCTATTTCTTTTATACGCCAGATTTATGAACACAGTCTTGACATGGCTGACCTAGTTGCATAATTTCTTTAAACTATTTTCATTTATCATAAGTTTTTGTGTATATTGATTATTGTAGGTCAACTGCTGCTTGATCGAAACAGTATCTCATAATAGTTATGTTTGTTTTTACTGGAAACTCTTTTAGAGTGGTACCCTTTTTTTATCTCTATTGTAGCCGGGGTGGCGGAGTGGTTATCGCGCCAGCCTCGAGATCTTAAAGAAAGTGGGCTTAGCCAAAATGGCAAGATAGCTGGTAGGTTTCGTGCCTGCAGGGGTTCGAGTCCCTTCCCCGGCGCTTCCTCTAAATAATGGGCAGTTTTAAAAATCTGAAAAACCGGTTTGTATGTGCTTATTTTATTTTTGAAAAAGTGGGGAGGTGTTAACCCATAATGGTTGGATGTATGTCTTCTTCGTTTATGTGGTGCATAACGTGAATCGCTAAGCCTGTAGCGGCGCCTGCGGCGAGTCCAATTAATAAATTGTTTAATGGTGTATAGTTGCTTACTAGGCCTAAAATGACTAGTATGTCAAACCCGATTGCGACTGCAAGGTAGCCGATGCACCATGTTTTGGTACTCATGCCTCTTGGCTTGTTTATTCCAATGCCTCCAAGTATGCCAACCATTATAAGGAAGCCGATTAAAGCGTAAATTAAGTCAAAGCTTAAATCCAAACTTTTCACCTGTATTGTTTCGTTATGTTCCTTTGGAGCTTAATTAGTTTATCGAATCCTCTGAACTAGGTTTGATACTTTTTTAGCAGTAAGTATACTGCTACTTTATATATTCTTAGAGTTTTCTTTTTGTACTTAGTTCAGTGGGGATTACAATGACAAATTATGATGAGCGACATTGCCATAAATGGGTGTTGCTGTTAACCGAAAGAAAACGCAAACTAAACCAAGTACAAGCTGCTATATCTGTAGGTGATTATGATACAGTTAGGCAGTTATTAAATCAAATTTTTTATGGTACAATGGGTAAACAAGCTGACCCTGGTATGGCTGGTTCATTGTTGTATCACATGGCTATGGTTACAAAAATGCAGTCTGAGACTGTGCTGTTGCTTGGGGCATTAAATATTGCCCAGCCGGATGTTCAAAGGAATCTTAACCGTTTTTATGGCCTTTTTGAAGAGGATGCACGTACACTACTAACTGGCGTGTTTAACTTCCAAATGGGTGATCCCTCTATTATTACAGAACGGTTAAATTCAGAACAAAAATTTGTTCTCTTTTCAGAATTAGCTAAAAAATATAAAATGTTAGACAACCAGTTAGCAAATAAGCAAATTGTTACACAGGTTACTGTTGAGGAGTTGTTTCATGACTGGGCTACTATTGTTACAAAAATGCGTCTTATACAGGAATACGAAACAATTAAAGGTGTACTTACTCTTGATGTGCTTGTTAAAATTTATGGCGCAGAAAAAATCCAGACTGTAATGGATGCAATAAAAGATAGTTTTGGTCAAGAAACTGTTAGTATTGCGTTAGATGTAACGCTAAAAGTTGGTATGCGACGAGAAAGCTTGCAATCTGTTATGCTAAGTGATCATTACATCAATAATTCTATGTCGATAGAGACTCTTGATGGTCAAATGGATTTCTTAAATTGTCCAATACACGGTAGTCACCAGTATATATTAAAAGATCTTAACATTAGTAACGATGTGTCAACGTTATTTTGTAAAAACTTTTGTTTTGCTCATGCTAAGGCTATGCTTGAAACGGTTATGCCTTTCCCGTTAACTCTTTGGCAACCAAAACTTATGGCGTCAGATGGTATTTGTTCTTTCTACTTAAAACTTGCTTATTCTCCAGAGGCTCCCAAAACAGAGCAGTTTGTTCCTTTAATCTTGTCTTGGAACATAACACGAGAATGTAACCTAAAATGTGGTCATTGCTACATCAATGCAGCAGATCGAAAGCTGGAAAACGAGTTAACTACTGAAGAAGGAAAACGGTTAATTGATCAAATCTGCGAAGTCAGTAGGCCTCTTCTGGTTTTAAGTGGTGGTGAGCCCCTTCTACGACCAGATGTTTATGAGCTTATTAAATACGGTTCAAGCAAGGGTTTAAAGATGGGGTTAGGTAGCAATGGTAGTTTAATTGATGATGCAGTTGCAAAAAAGCTCAAAGACGTGGGTATAACTACTGTTTCAATTAGTTTAGACTCACACATTGCCTCCCAGCATGATGACTTTCGTGGTGTTATAGGTAGTTGGGAAAAAGCAGTAAATGCAATTAAGGCATTGCGTGCTAATAACATTATAGTTCAAGTTAATACAACATTAACGCATGATAATTATGACCAAATTGATGATATAATGAGTTTTTCTGAGAGTATTGGTGTAGAAAATTTTCATCTCTTTTTCCTTGTTCCCACTGGTAGAGGTATAAAAATGGATGATATTTCTCCTCAAAAGTATGAAAATATGATAACTACAACTTTCGCTAAAGTGTCAAATCATCATCTTAATGTGCGACCGTCTTGTGCTCCCCAGTTCATGCGTATAGCCAAAGGCATGGGTCTAGATATGCGACAATGGATACGTGGTTGCATAGCCGGCATGTATTACTGTCGGATATATCCAAATGGGGATATAACTCCCTGTCCTTATTTACCACTCAGAGTTGGGAATGTTCGTGAGAATAGTTTTAAAGATATCTGGAAAAATGTCGACATGTTTAAAGCATTACGCGATCCCAATACTTTGACTGGTAAATGCGGTAAATGTGTCTACAAGGAATTATGTGGCGGTTGCAGAGCAAGAGCATATGGTCTTTCAGCTGATTTCATAGATTACTGTGGTGACTTACATGTGCCAACTGAGGTAAACGGTGATTACTTAAAAGAGGATCCTTGGTGTGTTTATCAACCAGACACTTCCAAAAATGTTAATCTCCCACGGGGGCATCCCCCCAATATGCAAAAACCCTAAAAAGGGTCTTTTGTTTACCATGAACGCCATGTTCATACATGATTTTTAAAGAAGTTAACCGCAGATTTGAAGGGTCTTCTATTTCTGAATATATCTTATAGCGTATAACAAAAAATAGAAATGAATGTTAAAAAAAATGTTATTTTTAGTTCGTGTTTTCTTCTGGAGTTACTTCTTTTTTATCCTCGATTTCAGTTGTGATTTCTTCAATTGGTTTTGGGGGTGGCGTAGTTGCCATAGTCCATCCAATCCATGCACCTATGAACATTATTGCGATAAAGGCTATGAATACTGGAATTGTGACTGCCCATATTCTGAAGCTTAATTCGCTTGTGTTCAGATTGAATAAATCAATAACAAAATCAGGCTTGAATATCGCAACGCTGTAGCATACGGCTGCGAGGATACAAACGATTAGTATTGCTCCACCTATAGCTTGATCTTTGCTTACCATTTAATGATTCACCATATTCCATGTAGCATTTTAATCCATTTAAAGCTTGTTATATCCGAATAGGGGTTTGTTTAGGTTGTGCCCATTTCCCATGTTGATAGATACTTTTTCTGCTCTTCTGTTAATTCATCTATTGTTATGCCCATGCTTTTAAGTTTCAATTCAGCAACTTTTTCATCAAGTTCTTTTGGTACAACGTACACTTTAGTCTCCAATTTTGTGCTTTTAGCAATGTACTCTGAACATAATGCCTGATTAGCAAATGACATATCCATAACTTCTGATGGATGACCTTCTGCAGCTGCTAAGTTAACTAGTCTGCCTTCTGCAAGCAAGTAAAGACGTTTGCCATCTTTTAAAGTGTATTCTTCCATGCTTGGTCGCATTGTACGTTTAGCTGTGGAAAGTTCTTCTAATTCAGAAATGTTGATCTCTACATTGAAGTGACCGCTGTTACACATTATGGCGCCTTCTTTCATTTTTTGCATGTGCTCTTTGCGGATAACATTTATGTCGCCTGTAGCTGTGGCAAATATGTCGCCAATGGGTGCTGCTTCAGACATGGGCATAACACAGTACCCATCCATAACGGCTTCTAATGCACGTGTGGGTTGGACCTCTGTTACTATAACGTTTGCACCTAAACCTTTTGCACGCATAGCTATACCTCTGCTGCACCATCCATATCCACCAACAACAAAACTTTTGCCTGCAAGTAACACTGAGGTTGCACGTAATATGCCATCAATAGTGCTTTGCCCTGTTCCATATCTATTGTCAAACAGATATTTTGTGTATGCATCATTAACAGCGATAATTGGGTATTTGAGGCTACCATCTTGCTCCATGGCTTTTAGACGTACTACCCCCGTCGACGTTTCTTCAGTTCCTCCTTTGATGTCTTTGATTTGATTTTGGCGTTTGCTGTGGAGCATACCTACTACGTCAGCGCCATCATCCATGGTTATAGTTGGTTTAAAATCAAGAACTTTTTCAATGCATTTGTAATAATCATCCGTGTTTTGACCTCTCCACGCAAAAACGTGAACATTACTATCAGCTAACGCTGCAGCTACGTCATCTTGTGTTGAAAGTGGATTAGAACCACATAAAGCAACATCAGCACCTCCCGCTATGAGTGTTTTAATCAGGACAGCGGTTTCTTTTGTAACATGTAGACACGCTGCTAGAGTTTGTCCTTGTAGCGGTTTTTCTTTCTCGAATCGTTCTTTAATTATGTTGAGAACTGGCATATGTTTTGTTGCCCATTCAATTTGTAAATGGCCTTGTGCGGCTAAGTTTTTGTCTTTTACTTGGGATGTTTCCATTACAGGTTGCACCATTGTTATGGGTTATTATTTTACATATTTAGTTTTATTCCTTAATAATGGTGTCCCCAATAAACTTGGGTTTTTTTGTTAAGATTTAAATGTTTAATCCTATTTTTTATTGCATATATCTGGTGATTATTATGAGTGAGGCTGACGCTTTGAATCTTTCACAGGACGCTGTTCTACAATATATGCGTTCTCTTTATGGTGAAAAAGTTAAGGTACAACGAATATGGCGTTTAGGTGAAACGCCTGAAGCTAATGCTGATCTAAAAGGGTTTGGTTATGGTTGTCCATATGTTATAGAATTTAAAAATGAAGGGAAAATTTGTCGTGTGGTACTTGAAACCATGCGTTCAGGTGAGGGTTTTGGGCACGACCACTTTTCAGATCGTGCCCAAGTTTTACTCTGGCAAAATTCTGCCTTTAATAAGCTGTATAAACATGTTAATTCTGTTGACGTTGGTTGTTTTGAGGACACTGGGAAATTGGTGTCTGTTGGTAGGTGTAAAGAATATTTTATTTTAACAGAGTTTATTGAGGGAAAACTCTATCATTTAGATCTTGATCGTTTAAAAGAAACTGGTGTTTTAAGTGAGCTTGACTTGAATCGTTGTGTTGCTCTCTCAGATTATTTAGCTGAAATACACAAAACGCGGCATGATTCTGTTGGGTTGTATGTTAGGCGGATCCGTGATTTAGTGGGTCATGGTGAATGTATTATGGGGTTGCTTGACAGTTATCCAAAAGAATTTGCTTACGTTAATAAGTCCTATTTTATCGATATTGAGAAAGCCTGTGTGGAGTGGCGATGGAAACTAAAAGAACGATCCCATAGATTAAGTCAAATACATGGTGATTTTCATCCTTGGAACATTCTTTTCCGCGAGAGCGTAGATTTCACGGCCATTGATCGTAGTCGTGGCGAATGGGGTGAACCTGCAGACGATATTGCCGCTCTAACTATAAACTATCTTTTCTATTCATTACAAAAATATGGTGAATTAACCGGTATTTTTGATCGGTTGTTTAAACTTTTTTGGGAGAATTATTTACAGAAAACACATGACTCAGAAGCTCTTGAGGTAGTACAACCATTTTACGCATGGAGAAGCCTTGTTGTTGCTTCACCTATATGGTATCCAAACTTGAGTGCTGATGTCCGTGTTAAATTGTTAAACTTTGCCAAAAACATGTTACAACATAACCGTTTCAACGTAATGGACGTAAACTCTTACTTCTAATTTTTTTAGTTTATATGTTGATGGAGTCTAAATAAGCAGTAACCTTAAGACTTTGTTGTTTATTTTTCATTACAGGATGATTATGAATGTAACTGTTGGTTGGTGTATTTGGATAACTGGTCTTCCGGGAAGTGGTAAATCTATGGTTTCCCGTGCTCTACTAGAGTTTTTGAACAAAAAAGGTGTATCTGTTCAGTTATTGTCGTCAGATGAGTTACGTAAATTTTTAACTCCTAATCCCGTTTATAGTCTTGAAGAACGTGATAATGTTTACGCTACTATAGTTTACATAACTAAATTACTAACCCAAAATGGTGTAAACGTTATAATTGATGCTACTGGCAATCTTAGACGTTATCGTGATGACGCACGTTCACAGTTGTCCTCTTTTATAGAAGTCTACCTTGATTGCCCTTTAGATATATGTATGCAGCGTGAAGCTGAACGAAAAGAAACATACAGTGCACCAACACAAATCTACCACAAAGCTATACAAAATAAAACTTTAAGCACTGTTCCCGGTGTTGGTCAACCATATGAAACACCCTTAAAACCTGATGTGACCGTGAAAACTTTTAAACTTTCCCCTCAAGAAGCTGCTCAACAAATATATGAAGCAATAACGACTAAAAAATAACGTCTTATTTTTTGATATAGTTAAGTACAATTTTTGTTTGTTCAGCAGAAATTTTTCCATTTTTCTGCAATGCAGTGACTACTTCTGAAACTTTGGCTAAAGCGTGTACAGTATAACCATTCTTTTCCAAGGTTTCTTTGCCTCCTTGTTCACGGTTAACTATAACTAAAATGTGTTTAACTTCTGCTCCTAATTCTTTAATAGGTTTTATTCCCTCAATTTTTGATAAACCTTCGCTGACTACATCGTCAACAAACAAAATTTTGTCCTCTCTTGTTATGTCTGCGCCTGCAATTTTGCCTGTTGCTCCATATGATTTTTCTTCTTTACGTACAATGATACATGGCATATCAACTTTGCAAGCAATGCTTGGTGCAATTAATGCTCCTTTTAATTCTATTGAAGCAAGTTTGGTTAAAGAGTCTGTGTCCATAATTTGTCTTATTTTTTCGGCTGCAACATTAGCAATAGTGCACAGTTCTTTAGGTTTTGAAAGCAGACGTGCCATGTCAATATAGTATGGACTTAATGCGCCTGATTTTATTTTAAACGAACCAAATTTGATGCATTCTGACTCGTAAAGCGCGTTTGAAACTTTGTCTATGGTGGATTCCATGTTTCTTCCCACTGATGAAATGAGAACTAACAATTTAACCCTTTACTAGGTAAAAAAAGAATATGAAAAATTGAAAAAATCTGCTTTTTTATGTAATTCAATATTTTGCAAATGATGCTTTATTGTTGACCTTTTTTAATAGTAAGATATAACTTGTTGGGGTGTTACTTATTTTTTCTTAGTGTTTTACAGCGTTTTTATTTTTTAACGGTAACATTTATAACTCTATTTTATATTTGCTACAGGCGCGAAGCGGAAGTACAATGGGACATCGAAAAGTTCATGCTCCAAGACATGGGTCACTAGCATATTTACCTAGGAAACGGGCTAAAAGTCCCGTAGCTAGAATACGCTACTGGCCAGAAATTAAATCAGATTCACCTAAGCTTTTAGGATTTGCAGCTTATAAAGCTGGTATGACATACGTATTCACAATTGAGGACAAGAAAAGGTCCCCTCACTTTGGAAAAGAAGTCATGAAAGCAGTATCTGTACTAGAAACACCACCACTAATTATTTGTGGATTTAGAACATATACAAAAACACCATACGGTCTGCAAAATATCAGCGAAGTTTGGATGAAAGATCCACCAGCTATACTAAATAGAGCGTTGATTCTGCCTGAAAACTTTGACACAGAAGCAATGTTAGAAAAAGTACAGGGCAATCTTGACCAAACTGTAGCAATACGTGTAGTTACAGCTACTCAGCCATCACAAACAAGTGTTGATAAAAAGAAGCCCGAAATCTCTGAGATCCAAATTGGTGGAGGTAGCATTCAGCAACAATTTGAATACGCAAAACAGCTTATAGGTAAAACAGTAACATTTGAAGAAGTATTCAAAGAAGGCCAATACATCGACGTTGCTGGCATAACAGTGGGCAAGGGTTATCAAGGTCCAGTAAAACGTTGGGGTGTAACTAAACTTCAGCATAAAGGTCGCAAAACTAAACGTGGAATTGCTACTTTAGGTCCATGGAATCCTCACCATCTTATGTATTCAGTTGCAAGAGCTGGTCAAATGGGTTACCATCAACGATTAGAGTACAACAAACGTATCATGAAAATTGGCAAAGACGGAAAAGAAGCAACTGTTAAAGGCGGTTTTATCCGTTATGGAGAAATTAAAGGCCCATATATCTTAATTGATGGTAGTGTCCCAGGACCAGAAAAACGTCAATTACGTCTACGTGTTCCTGCTCGTCCACCAACAGAAGCCCCAGAAACTCCGCCGCAAGTAACGTACCTCTCAACAGAGTCTACGCAAGGAAAATAAGGTGAAATTCAATGGCAGAAAGAACCGTAGAAATTTTTGACCTACAAGGTAAAGCAACTGGAAAAGTTACTCTTCCAACAGTCTTTTCTACCCCACTAAGACCCGACGTAATCAAACGTGCAGTGTTAGCTATCCAATCAAATCGTCTCCAACCCCAAGGAAGAGACCCTATGGCTGGAAAACGCACAACTGCAGAATCACGTGGAACTGGTATGGGTATAGCAAGAGTCCCTCGTATAAAAGGTGGTAGTGGCCGAGCCGCTTTTGCACCAAGCACCGTCGGTGGAAGACAACCTCATCCCCCAACAGCAGAAAAGAAAATTGTCAAAAACATTCCAAAGAAAGAAGCAAAACTTGCATTAACTTCCGCTATTGCAGCAACCTCACAAAAAGAAATTGTTGCGAAACGTGGGCATATGATCGAAAAAGTTGTCCAGATTCCTTTAATTATTGATGATGCAATTGAAAACTTGATTCGTGCAAAAGACGTTGAAGCAGTTTTTACAAGTTTAGGTGTTGACGGTGACGTTACTCGTGTACGAGACAGCCGTAATATTCGTGCAGGAAAAGGCAAACTTCGAGGTCGTAAAATGAAACAGGCCGTTGGCCCACTTATTGTAGTGTGTGATGGCGTAAACCTTGTTGCAGCCGCAAGTAACATTCCTGGTGTTCAAGTAACAACAGTTCAAAATCTAAACACCGAAATGTTAGCCCCAGGAACACATCCAGGAAGACTAACAGTTTGGACAAACGGTGCTATTGAACAATTAAACACCCTTTATGGAGAAAACGTGTAATGGATAATAACGAAATAATTTCTTATCCGCTCATGACTGAATCCGCAAGTCTCATGGTGGAAAAAGACAATAAACTAATCTTTATCGTTAACTTGAAAGCTGGAAAAGCAGATATCAAGAAAGCTGTCGAAGAACTTTACGAGGTCAAAGTTAGTAAAGTTAATTTACAAATTACCAATCAAGGCGTAAAAAAAGCCTACGTGAAGCTTACTGAAGATTTTAAAGCATCTGATGTAGCAATAAAACTAGGTATACTCTAATAATAGAAGGCATGATTTATGGGAAAACGTATACGTGTACAACGACGTGGACGCGGTGGACAAAACTTCCGAGCTTCAACTCACAAACGTGTTGCCCCCGCAAAATATCCATTTGTGAAATCACCTAAAGAAGTTTACGACTTTGCTATAACTGGTACAATTAACGAACTAGTTCATGATCCTGGACGTGGCTCCCCGCTTTCACAAATCACACTTGAAAACGGTCTAACTTATTACAGCATTGTTCCAGAAGGTGTATTTATTGGTCAACAAATCAGCCTTGGTGGGGCCTCTCCTGTTGAAATTGGTAATATTATGTCTATTGGTAAAATTACTGAAGGTACTTTAGTATGTGACATTGAACTGCGTCCAGGTGACGGTGGTAAAATGGTGCGCTCTTCTGGTGCTTATGCAACTGTTGTTGGTCATACACCACAAGGTACTATGATCCGACTACCATCAGGTCGCACAAGATACATCGACAATTTCTGTATGGCCACTATTGGTGTAGTTGCCGCTTCAGGTAGAATGGAGAAACCTTTCCTTAAAGCAGGTGAGAAATTCCATTTAATGAAAGCTAAAGGTCACAAGTATCCAAGAACAAGTGGTCGTAAAATGGTTCCAGCTGTTCACCCCTATGGTAGCAGCAAACGTAGCGCACGAAGAACAACAACAACTTCACATGGTGCACCTCCAGGCCAAAAAGTTGGTTTGATTGCTGCAAGAGGACCAGGACAGAAAAAGAAACGCGCAATAAGATAAAATATATAAAAATAAAGGATGATAAAAAATGCCTCTAAAAGAATTTAGCTACCGTGGACATAGTCTTCAAAGCATTGAAGGCATGTCTATGGATGAATTCATTACCTTGCTTCCATCAAGGCAAAGAAGAAGTCTCCAACGTGGATTAACCCCTGAGCAACGCATATTGCTAGAAAAACTACGTGTTGCAAAAGAACAACAAAAACAAGGAAAAGAAATAAACCTTAAAACACACGTACGAGATTTAATAATTCTTCCTGAAATGGTAGGTGCAAAAATTGCTGTGCACAACGGTAAAGAATTCGTTGCATTCGATATTAAACCCGATATGATCGGTCACTACCTTGGTGAATTCGCTATAACCAACAAACCGGTTAGACACGGAACTCCAGGTATCGGTGCATCTCGGTCATCAATGTATGTGCCACTAAAGTAAACAACCTTTTCTTTTTGTTTTATCTTTTTTATAATTATGCGCTATGTTTATACAGTAATTTTGTTTTGTCCTTTTAGACTGCGTAATACCTCTAACCTTTGTCAAGACCACAACATGCAGCGATACAGAAACTAATGTCCTATTTTTT
>Ga0123353_10012854_pt1 | contig 11942 bp, 10 predicted proteins | sample TergutLab28metaG_3_FD_92763 | JGI IMG/M metagenome (GOLD analysis project Ga0123353, IMG submission 92763) | Labiotermes labralis P3 segment gut microbial communities from Petit-Saut dam, French Guiana - Lab288 P3 | ecosystem: Host-associated > Arthropoda: Insects > Digestive system > Gut ... | reverse complement strand
CCGTGCGCCGCAAGACGGCGGGGAATTACACCCGGTGCGGAATGAATGGTATGAACCCCGGGGCAAGCCCCGGCCCCCGTGCGCCGCAAGACGGCGGGGAATTACACCCGGTGCGGATTAAAAGCCCATGTCTTTTAGCTCCGATACGATATCAATATACACCTGCCGGATGTCGCTCACCCCGCCTTCGCGTACTTTGCGGGTGAAATTCATGCGGCGGATGTCCACCTCGTCCGAATGGGAGATGCCCCGGCCCGTGGCCCCGTGCAGCACGCCGCGGAAATTCCCCCAGACCGCCGAGGCGGGCGTAACCATGCCGTCGTTTTCGCCCTCGATCATTTTTACGGCCAGGTAGGGCAAGGACATGATCATGTCGCTGAAAGGGCCCTGCATCACGGCGGCATAGCTCTGGTAGTACACGCCAGGGGCGTCGGGGTTGCGCGCGTTGAAGCCGGCGATGTTCGCCGTGGTGATCTGCCTGCACCCGCTGTAGACATCCGGCTGTTGATCCCCCAGCGCGTAAAACCACAGGTTCGCGCAGGAAGCCGCCAGCCGGAGCGTCCATCGCGGCAGCTTGCCGGCCATGTCCACGGTTTTGGAGCCGTGGTGCGGGGAGGCGATGGTCGTCAGGCTCGCCACGTGCGGCGCCATGCCCAGCGATGAAATCATGTACCGGGCGTCCAGGCCGCCCTTGGAGTGCGCGATGATGTTGACCTTTTCGCAGCCGGTATCGGCGAGGATTTTCTCAAGGTTTCCTTTGACGACGGCGGCGCTGCGCTCCACGCTGGACCAGGCGTCCTGGTGGCCGTAGTAGACCCGCGCGCCGCGCCGCTCCAGTGCCCTGGGGATGCGGCCCCAGTAGCGCAGATATTTGCGGTCGCGGAAGCCCGCGCCGTGCACCATCAGGATGGGGCAGCGGGTGGAGCAGGTCATGGGGGCGGCCTCCCTTCGCGATCTCTGCCTACCATTATATCATAGCCAGAAAAAAAATCAAGGGCTTTCTTATCTTCCACAACCTGTAGTGGTATCATGTACAGCCGCCACAATTCCCCAAAAATTCCCTCGATTTTCGGAAAAAATTGTCGCGATTTAGCTTGACAAAATCTCTAATATTTGGTAAGATGGTTTTACGATGTAAAGCAATAAGGGAGTGTGCCTCATGGGAATGATTTTAGGAAGAAGCATTTTGTTCTGGTTTGCGGCCTTCGCCGCCGTGTTTCCGGTTCTGATGGCGCTGTTTTCAGTCCTGTACTACCTGGGCAAGCAGAGGAGCATCTATAAAAAGCTCAGGATCAAAAAGGAGACCAGGGCGACGCGGGAGCTGCAAAGGCTCATCGCGGAGTTGGACGGGCAGGACAAAAAAACGGCCGGCAGACTGCTGGGCGAGGAAATGGTCAGCGTTCACGAGTACATCAAGGTCCGGGTGGACCCGGCCATCGCCGGCTACAGCAGCAAGGCGACCGCTTGCGCCGTCTTTTACTCCTGTTTCACAGTGTTGCAGATCGTGTACGCGGCCATGATCCCCCTGGTTTTGCTGGCCCCGGGGAGCCAGGGGAACCGCGCGGTCATCACCGGGGCGGTGCTGGGCGCACTGGTGACCATCGCCGGGGCGGTGAACGCCGCGTGCAAATTCAAGGAGAAGTGGATGCAATACCTGGGGCTGCGGGACAGGCTGTTCGCGGAGAGGAGCCTGTACATGGCCAGCGGGGTGTACAGGAAGGACCTTTGGCGCCGCAGGGACGGCAGCGACTTCAATTTCGTGGAGCTGTGCGAGAACATCATCGCGATGGAGTACCGCAACCTCGCGGACAACCTGGACAACTCCGACGTGCTGGGCGCGCAGCCGATTGAATCGCACAGCGACTTGTATGACGCGGCGGCGGAGGGGTGCTGAACACCCAAAAGAGCCTGCGGGCTCTTCGGGGGCCCCGCATAAACAGCATAGAAGAATGCCCGGCGGGAGAAATCCTGCCGGGCGTGTTGTTGCTATGTCAATCAGTTGAAAAATGATCTCCCTGCTCTCCTGCCGCATAAAATGGGACAAGGAGGGTTGCCTATGAAAACGATCCTATGGGGACTGATGGGTTTCGCGGGGGCGCTGCCGTTGATTCTGGCCGTATCCGCACTGCTGTATTATCTGTCACAGCGCCGCGATATGCGCAAAAAACTTGGCCTGATGCAGGCTTTTGAACCCAGGGGCTTCGCCGGCGAGGACTATCTGCGCGACAGGGTGGACCCCACCATTGAGAGCTACCACAGCAAGGCGACGGTTTGCGCCGCCAGCTTTACGTGCCTGACGATTTTACAGATCACCTGGTCGGCCATGATCGCGGTGGTGCTGCTGCTCACTGAGGAGCCGGGCGAGCCCAGCTATACCAAGGCGTTCAGCGCTTTGCTCAGCGCCGCGGTGGCCACCGTGAGCGGGGTCAACGCCGCGTGCAAGTTCCGCGAACGCTGGCTGCAATACCTCGGGCTGCGGGACAAGCTCTTCGCCGAGCGGAATATTTTCACTGCCGGCGGCATGTACAGCGGCCTGTGGCGCAGCTTCAATGGCGGGGCGCGGAGCAATTTCGTGGAGACATGCGAGCGCATCGTCGCGCTGGAATACAAAAGGCTGGCGGAGCACCCGGAGGATGCGCAGGAGAATGCGATGCAGGCGGGCATGGCTCAGGAGGATGCGGCAGGGCAAGGCATCGCATAAAGAAAGCAAATGCAAAAAGGCCTCCGCGTTGCGTCGCAGCGGAGGCCTTTCCGTTTTTGGGGAGGTGGCTCACTTATGCAAACCAGCCCAGAATCGTCGCCCAAATGCCCTGGAAGAAGTCAACGATCGAGCCCCATGCCGATGAGAAGAAACCTACGATAGCGTCCATGTTGTTTGCTCCTTTCCATAAGTATTTTTATCCGGTTGCCCTTTATGAAGCAATGGCATGAACCGGGAACGGACACATGCCAATGATTCCATTCCATAGAATACCATAAAAGCATGGACGAGTTGTTAACAAACTGTTAATTTTGCGGCGTTTTCTATGCTGTGTCGATCTTGCTCTCGCTGTGCAGGCCCAGCAGCTCCACCGAGGCCTCGCGCATCCTGTACTTCATGATTTTCCCCGCGGCGTTCATGGGGAAGCTTTCGGTGAAATGCACGTAGCTGGGCACCTTGTGCTTGGCCATGTGGTCAAACACATACTGCTTCATCTCGTCTTCGGACGCGCTCTGGCCGGGCTTGAGGATCACCCAGGCCATAATCTCCTCGCCGTAGGCCCGGCTGGGCACGCCGACAACCTGCACGTCGGAGACCTTCGGGTGGGTGTAGAGGAAGTCCTCGATCTCCTTCGGGTAGATGTTCTCGCCCCCGCGGATGATCATATCTTTGATGCGCCCGGTGATCTTGTAGTTGCCTTGCGCGTCGCGGCGGGCGAGGTCGCCCGTGTGCAGCCAGCCTTCGGCGTCGATGGCCGCCGCCGTGGCCTCGGGCATCTTGTAATAGCCCTTCATGATGTTGTAGCCGCGCGCCACAAACTCGCCGTCCATGTTGTCGGGCAGGTCCCTGCCGGTCTCGGGGTCCACGATCTTGCACTCCACGCCGAAAAGGGCGCGGCCCACGGTGCCCGTGCGCACCTCGATGGAGTCCGTCGTGTGGCTCTGGGTGCAGCCGGGGGAGCTCTCCGTCTGGCCGAAGACGATGGTGATCTCGTTCATATGCATCTTGGCAAGCACATCCTGCATGACCTTGACGGGGCAGGGGCTGCCGGCCATGATGCCCGTGCGCATGTGCGAAAAATCCGTGCCACCGAAATCTTCGTGGCCCAGCATGGCGATGAACATGGTGGGCACGCCGTGGCACGCGGTGATCCGCTCCTCGTTGATGCACTTGAGCCCCAAGCGGGGCGAAAACACCGGGATGGGATACATGGACGCGCCGTGGGTCATGGCGGCGGTCATCGCGAGCACCATGCCGAAGCAGTGGAACATGGGCACCTGGATCATCAGACGGTCAGCGGTGGAGAAGTCCATGCAGTCGCCGATGGACTTGCCGTTGTTGACGATGTTGTAGTGCGTGAGCATCACGCCTTTTGGGAAGCCCGTGGTGCCGGAGGTGTACTGCATGTTGCACACGTCGTGGGCATCGATTTCCGCCGTGCGGGCGGCAAAGACGGCGTCGTCCACGTCGCTGGCCCTGGCTATGGCCTCCTGCCAGGTCAGGCAGCCCGGCTGCTTGCTCTCTATGGTGACGATGTTGCGCAGCATGGGGAATTTTTCGCTGTAGAGGTCCGTGGATTCCTGCATCGCGCGCAGCTCCGGGCAGATCTGGTGGATGATGGCCCGGTAATCGCTGGCCCTCACGCCGTCGGACATCACCAGCAGGCGCGTATCGCTCTGGCGCAGCAGGTATTCCATTTCGCGGTCCTTGTAGGCGGTGTTGACCGTCACCAGCACCGCGCCGATGCGCACCGCCGCCCAACGTGATGAACCATTCCGGCAGGTTCGGGCACCAGATGGCGACTTTGTCGCCCCTGCACACGCCAAGCGAAATCAGGCTGCGGGCGAAGGTATCCACATCCTCCCGGAACCTGCGGTAGGTGACGCGATAGCCGTTCGGGCGCACGTTGTCCCGGTAGTACTGGCTGGCCTGCTCCAGGCTGTTGTATTTGAAAGCGATCTGGTCCGGGAAGGACCGGCACACACGGTCGAGCACCTGCGGCAGCGTGGCATCAATGATGGTTTTTTTGGGCCAGAAATACTTCCCGCCGTCGCTGCGCAGGTTGTCGTAGGTGATCATGCCGGCATCCAACTCGCCCGGGTGCTCCTTTGCCATATAGGAGACGAAATCTTGGAAGGGTCCTTTGATGCGCTGGATGTACGCCTTGCGGGATTCGCTTTTGCCCCGCTCCGCATCCCCGCGCCATTCGAAGCTGAGCACGCCGTTGAAATCGATGGAGCGCAGCGCGCGCATCGCGCCGTGAATGGGTACGTCGCCCTCGCCCATGCGGATGGGCCCGCCCCGCTCGCCGCGGTAGGCCGCGCCGCCCTGGCGGTACTCCATGGTGTCGGTTTGCGCGCGGCTGTCGCGCAGGTGGACATATTTGATCAGCCCTCCCAGGTTCTCGACGGTTTGGGCGGGGGTTTCGCCGCCGCTGTGCGAGGTGTGGTCCACGTCCCATAGCGCGCCCACCGCGTTGCTGCGGAATCGTGCCAGCAGGGCGCGCAGGCGTTTGGTGTCGCTGTACACGCCCTTGGTCTCCACCAGCAGCGTCACGCCCAGCACGTCGGCGAAGGGCACAAGCTCCTCCAGTGCGCCCAGCACCGTGGCATCGTCCCCGGCGGCGTCTTTGAAGAAATCGTCGATCTGAAGCCGCACGCAGGGGCAGCCCAGGCCGGCCGCCATCTTGATATAGTGCCGCGCCGTCTCACGCGCGCATTTGGCGGTATCCGGGTCCAGCAGGTCGCCGCGCCTGTCGGGGATCTGGCCGCGTACGTCCTTGCCGATGGAGAAGCAGGTCAGGCGCAGCCCCTGCGACTCGAGCTCGGCGCGCGTGGCAGCCTTGTTGGAGCTGGCGAATTTGCCGTAGGTCAGCGTGCGGGGGCCGAGGTCCCGTACCTCGAAGCCGGCATAGCCCTGCTCGCGCGCCAGCTTGCAGGTTTCGGCCCAGTCCAGCCCCGGGCAGCCGATGGTGGAGAATGCGAGTTTCATGATGTGTTCCTCCGTTTGTTTGATATAACAAAACACCCCCAAATTACGTTATGCGTATTTTTACGCATTACGCAACTTCAGGGGCGAGGAAGCACAAAGCTACTCCACGCGGTACCACCCTGCTTCAACAGAATAATTCTGTCCTCAGCGGACCTCAAACAAGGCCCTGACATTTGACGTCGTCACACGGCCCAGATTACTTGAAGCTCGCCGCAGCGAGACTTTTTCGTCTGGGCGACTCCGGAACGAGCTATACACGCAAGGCCAGGCATCGGCTCGCAGCAACCGCCGACTCTCTGCAACGGAACTTTAAATTCCGTGGAACCATTGGTTCCATAACCGGGACACAGGCGTCTTTCTTTCCTTCATCGTCTTTGGGGGTATTCGGTTTAGATGGCATTATAACAGGTTGCAAGGGATTTGTCAAGAAAAAATTTCGAAAGCGAAGCGCAACGCGCTTCAGCGTGCTATCGCCAGCAGCGACAGCGCGATCGTAAATTGCCCGCCGTAATAGCAGATATAGTTTGCGGCATAATCGAAGGGGTGGTCCTTGCCCTCACCGAAGAAGGTGCCTGAAAGGAACAGGTCGGAAGCGAGGAAGACCGCAAGGCCGATGTTCATCACGAGGGCCTGCGTCTGCTTTGTGGAGAAATAGCAGAGAAGCGAGGCGGCGATGCTCATGCCGAAGATGACGCTGTAGGCCGCGGTGATCCCCTTGAACTTGCCATATTTGAGCTTCATGGGTTTTTCGGTGAGCATCACGAAAGCGCACAGCAGGACGCCCGCGCCCAGGGTGATCAGCCATGTTTTCAGGTCCGCGCCGTATTTGCTGAACAGGCCCGCGATGAAAAAACAATGGCCGACGAAAAACGAGGCGAACCCCGCGAAAACCAGAGGGTCGTGGTGTTGCGCCATCATGTCTTTCATGTCCAGCCAGAAATCGCCCAGCAGGCCGAAAATCTGCCCGAGGAGGATGCCGAAGAAGAGGAATTTGTTCTGGTCGAACAGTTCCGCCGGACACGCCAGCGCCGCCGCGCAGGTGGTGAGCAGGAAAAAGATACTGGTTGCGATTTTGAGGAAGATGCCGGGCATGAGTTTCCGCTTGCAGCGGAAGAATATGTAGGGTACCAGGGTGCACGCCCCAAACGCCGTGAACAGGATTGCCGTCATTTTCACACGCCTCCAATCATAATTTAGTATATTATAGCAGACGGGGCGCAAAAAATCAACTGCCGTGAAATAAATTTTTAGAAACCCTTGCAATGGATGAACTTTTCGTGTAAAATATGAAATGAATAAGGGGGACTGCATATGGCTGTGCACTGCGACGTACTGGTGATCGGCGGCAGCACCACAGGCTGCTATTTCGCGCATGAAATGGCAGCCCGGGGGTATCACGTGATAGTCGCGGACGCGCTGCCCGCGGAGAAGATCGGCGGGCACCTGCCGGTATTCCACGTGGATAGCCCCAAGTTTGACGAGCTGGGCATCCCCCGCCCCGCGCCGGGCGACCCCGATTACCTGGGCGAGTTCGCCGACGGCAAAGGCAGCTACTACCCGCCCTCGGGGCAGTACATGAAACGAGATGACCCCTCGCGGAAGATCGTCTACGCCGACTACCCCATCCTGGTGTGCAGCCTGCCGCCGTTCATCCGGAGAATGCGCGCGTGGTGCTCTGAAGTTGGCGTGGAGTTCCTGGACGAGACGAAGTTCACCGACTTGGTTTATTGCAGGCACGGCGTGCGGGGCGCGAACCTGACCGGCCCCGGCGGGGACATCACAATCTACGCCAGGCTGGTGGCGGACTGCTCGGGCAAAGAGGCGGTCGCCCGCAGGGCATTGCGCAAACCCACCCCGGTAGAGGACTTCGAAATCGGCCCCCGGGACAGCATGCACGTGATTTTGAAATTTCTCAAGCTGAAATATCCAGAGCGCGACGCGCCAAAACGCGCGGAGCACTGGGCCTACTACAAGGGCTGGATTGGCCAGTCGCAGTCGCCAGACGTGGCAATCATCGGCACGGGCGCGTCTTTGTCGTATGAATATACCGAGACGTGCATGGAGCGTTTCATGGCCGCCGTGGAGATGCCCGAGGGCGAAATTATCGATGAGCAGCGCGGGTCGCTGCCCTTCCGCCGCCCGCCGTACTCCCTGGTGGACTGCGGTTTCGTGGTGCTGGGGGACGCCGCGTGCATGAACAAGTGGATCGGCGAGGGGATTTGCTCGGCCTGGGTTGGGTGCCGAATGGCCGCCGAGGTGGCCGGCGAGGCCATGCGGAACGGGGCCTACCCCACCCTGAAGGCGCTGTGGCCCCTCAATGTACGCTACAACACCACGCAGCAGGCCGATTTCGCGTACATCAACGCCACGGCCATCAACGCGGTGGACTGCACCGCGGCGGAGATGGAGTACGAGTTCGAGAAGGGCATCGTGTTCACCGACAAGGCCATGACCCGCCTGAACTGGACCTACAGCGCCGAAATGCCGCCGGACGAAATCGCGGGGCTCATCGCCAAAATGGCGACGGGACTGGCCACGGGGCACATCAGCCCGCGCACGCTGAAGAATATGCTCAAGGGCGTGGCGTTTTCCACGGCGCTCAAAGCGTACTATAAAGCTTTTCCCAAGACGCCCGAAGACTTCGAGGACTGGGCGGACGGCTGCGACAAGCTGTGGGAAGCATGCGGGAATATCGCGGACGTGACGGAACGGGTTGAGGAACGAATTGACAGTTGACAGTTGTTCGCACCGTAACTGTCAATTGTACACTATCAATTGTCAACTGAAGGAGTTGCTTATGCTGGCTAAAACACCGCCCATGGGATGGAATTCCTGGAATACCTTCGCGGAGAACATCAGCGAGGAGCTGCTGATGGAAACCGCCGACGCCATGGTGGAAACCGGGCTGCGGGACGCGGGCTACGAGTACGTGGTCATCGACGACTGCTGGAGCCTGCGCGAGCGCGGGAAGGACGGCAGGATCGTGGCCGACCCCGCCAAATTCCCCCATGGGATGAAATATCTGGCGGACTACATCCACGGCAAGGGGCTCAAGTTCGGGATGTATTCCTGCGCGGGGACAAGAACCTGCGCGGGGTACCCCTCCAGTTTTGATCATGAATTCGAGGACGCGAAAATGTTCGCGCAGTTCGGCGTGGACTTTCTGAAATACGACTTCTGCAACAAGCCCCGGCGCGCCGACGGGCCGAACCTCTACCACAGAATGGGCCTTGCTTTAAAAAGCAGCGGGCGTGAGATTCTTTTCTCAGCCTGCAACTGGGGCAGCGACAAGGTGGAGGAGTGGATCCGCTCCACCGGCGCGCAGATGTACCGCTCCACCGGGGATATTACCGATAATTTCCGAAGCATGAGCGATATCGCGAAAAGTCAGATGAATAAGCTTGCTTTTTCCGCACAGGGGTGTTATAATGATATAGACATGCTGGTGGTGGGCATGCACAACCGCGGCAACGTGGCCACCGGCGGCATGACGGATGACGAATACCTCTTCCATTTCGCCCTGTGGTGCGCCATGCAGAGCCCACTGATGATCGGCTGCGACATACGCGATATGAGCGACGCCACCCTGCGCACTCTCACACACCCCGAGCTCATCCGCATCAACCAGGACGCGGAGGCAAGGCCGCTGTTCCCCCTGGGGGGCGGAAAAATCGGCGACGACTTTATCGGCTTCAAACACCTGGAGGGCAATGAATTCCTGCTGTGCTTCTTCAACTTTGGCGAGCGCGAGCGCACCCAGGAGGCGGATTTCTTTGACATCGGGCTGCCTGTCGCCAGCGGAAAGGGTCTGGCCCTGCGGGATATCATCACGGGCGGGGACATCGGCGTGAAGAGCGACTACATGCGCGTGCCCGTGCCGGGCCATGGATTTAGGATGTACCGGGGCAAGCTGGTCGACTTATGATAACCACCCCGGCCTGCGGCCACCCCTCCACAGAGGGGAATTGCCTTACCTGCGGGAGGGAACTTACCGGCGACGAAATCGGTCTAAGTAGAAAGCTCATCAACCGGGGCGCTGCGGAATTCAAATGCGTTGCCTGCCTTTCGGCGTATTACCGGGTCAGCGAACAAAGACTGCACGAACTGATCGCGCACTACCGCGCGCAGGGCTGCACCTTGTTTGACTAATATACTATTCTTAGAATCAGAGCAAAACTCGAGCAAAATGAAGAGAGGAGAACCCAGCATGAAAACCCGTATCCCCATGAAACTCCTTGCGGCGCTGACGGCGCTGTGCCTACTGCTCAGCTTCGGCGTGTTTTACGCCATGGCCGACGAGGCGCTCGACGACCTCGCCGTGGCGCAGGACGAAGCTTCCGCCGAGGAGGACGCATTGCTCGCCGAGTTCCAGGCGCTCAACACCGACGTGACCCGCGCGCTGAACTCCGGGCTGGCCTTCGACAACAACGAGTTCAAAATCCTCGTGCTCAGCGACATGGACATCGGCATCGGGCCCTATCCCGCCATGCTCAGGGCCATCGACTACATGATTGAGGACACGCAGCCGGACCTCATCGTCCTCAACGGCGACGTGACGAGGAAGCAGTCCTCCGTCTTCGGCATCACCGGCAGCGGGGTTTCCATCGCATGGATTTGCGACATGATCCCCAAGAGCATCCCCTTTACAGTCACCTTCGGCGAGAATGACGCCCTGCTGCCCGTGAGCAAGAACAGGTATCTGGCCCGCTACCAGAGGTACAGCAACTTCCTGGGCTATGACGACGTACCCCCCGACGCGGGCGTGGGCAACCACAACCTGTTCGTCTACGCCGACGCCGCCGGCGCCGCCGGGAAGGACATCGCGGACGTGGCCTTCAACCTGTGGATGCTCGACACCAACAAGGATGGGCTGTTCCGCACCCAGAGCGCGTGGTACGGCGCGAAGGAGTACGACGCGATCTTTTTGGAGACCGACTACATCATCCCCTCCATGGTCTTCACGCACAAGTCCCTGCTGTCCACCGCCAACGTGGCGGGCGGCGCGGAGATGCTGTACATGATGGAGGAATTCGGCAATGTGAAGGGCGCCGTTTCGAGCCACGCCCGTTCCATCTCCGAGACAACCAGTGGCGGCACCACGTTCTTCGGGACCCCGGGCATGGCCTTCACGGGCAAGGGCGAGCGCGCCACCCGCGGTGGTACCCTGTTCACCGTCACCCTGATACCTGTGTCCGAGCCCGCAGCCGGCGAAGCCCCCTATGACGTGAGCATCGTCCCCACGCCGAAGCCCATATGGCCCTATTTCGACGACGACACCGCCGAGGGGATTGGGCCCAAACACGCGTTCTACAAAGCCGGCGTGAACTGGTTCTTCGGGCCTCCGGCCTCCTTCTTCGGATGGATGGTGGGCCTGTTCACCAACAAGTACAAGGTAGCCTACAACATCACCCAGTTCTGGGGTGACATCTTCAACTTCATGCTGTAGTAGCCAAGCCATACGGCCATACGCAGGCCCTCCGTAAAACCGGGGGGCTTGTGGTGGTTTTTTCGATGGGCAGCGGAACGGCGTTTCGGTCATTGCGGGCGGCAAGAATGCCACCCCAGTTTGCGCGCCGAAAATTTTCCTTGACTTATAGACTACCCTGTGCTATACTGTATGAAGTCCATTTAAAGGAGCAAACCCATGGCCCTCTCCCGTAGCTATTACCGCTATTATGGCTTTGCCTATCGGCAGGGCGCGCTGCGGTATCGCCGGTTCCGGGGCTGAAGGCATCCCGAACGACTTACCACCCGCAGCGAAAACGGCTGCGGGTATTTTTACATCCGAAAGAAGGCTTCAATCATGATCGTTATCCTCAGACCCAACCACACACCATCCCAGCTCGAGGAGCTGCGCGCCTGGCTGGAGGCGCAGAACATCAGCATTCATCACAGCGCCGGCGCGCATACCACCCTGCTCGGGCTCATCGGCGACACGGCAGCCGTGGACGCCGAGCGCATCGAGGCGCTGCCCTTTGTGGAGTCCGTCAAGCGCGTGCAGGAACCCTATAAAAAGGCCAACCGTAAATTCCACCCGGCGGACAGCGTGATCGACGTGGCGGGCGTACCCGTGGGCGGGGGGACCTTCACGGTGATGGCCGGGCCCTGCTCGGTGGAATCCCGGGAACAGCTGTGCGAGGTGGCGGGGGCAGTAAAAGCCGCCGGGGCGCAGATCTTGCGGGGCGGGGCGTTCAAGCCGCGCACGTCGCCCTACGCTTTCCAGCGCATGCGGGTGAACGGCACCGAGCTG
>Ga0123353_10012853_pt1 | contig 11942 bp, 7 predicted proteins | sample TergutLab28metaG_3_FD_92763 | JGI IMG/M metagenome (GOLD analysis project Ga0123353, IMG submission 92763) | Labiotermes labralis P3 segment gut microbial communities from Petit-Saut dam, French Guiana - Lab288 P3 | ecosystem: Host-associated > Arthropoda: Insects > Digestive system > Gut ... | reverse complement strand
CAACTTAATATTTATCGTGTGGGCCCATACATTACTTCATGAATATCTAGTGTTATGGTTGTTTTGTGTCATAGCGCGTTGTTTCGATATTTATCAAGAGAAGAACTGGGTTCACACCCCGCAGACAAGTCAACCCCCACCCCCCACCTTCCCTATCGCGCTGTGGGATCACCAGTCCTGCGCCCGCCCGCCTGTCCGTCTCCACGTGTTGTAGATGTGGAGACCTGATGGGTGCCGATATCCCGACAAGAATACTCCCTTCTTGTTCCGAAACAAATTTGATGTGGGCTCCATATACGGCAGACAGTTCCTTCAAAATCCCCTCTCATGCTTCGGGAATTGCTGAAGTTATTTTACGGCCCTCATTTCTGAGACGAACAAGAGTGGACAAATATACCCTCGTGCGTCGTATTAAGCAGCTGCACCTGACAGTTTTCTGGATGTGCTTCATACACGGAATGATTCAGGGGAAAAGTTAAGTTTTTGGGAGGTGACAATATCGGTCGTTTTGAGGAAAAGAAGATCGTACAAACGTGTGTCTAATTCTGAGTGGTTACCGAGATAGAGCTGTTTGAATCTCCAGAACTAACTGTGTTAGGTTTCCTGTTTTGTGGGACTGGATGAATAAGGAAGTTCAAAAAAGAAAACTGGGTACATGAAACGGGTCGCTCTTTCCCACTTTCGAAGCTGTTGCCTGCATAAAGAAATATGAAGTTACACACAGACGAAGAACGTGCGATCGTCGCACACGAGTTGCAATTTGAATTGATGTTGGCGGTGGGTTAATCGAATATTGATTGTGAACTGTAACAAATCTGTCATTTCTGTGTAACGCGTGTCTCATTTAAACATTGAATTAAAATCAAAATACAATTAACAGTACTTAATTTCTCTTTTCTTTTTTGCATTCATATTTCTTTTGTTTGTAGACTCAAACAGCTCTGTCTAGGTAATCATTCAGAATTATACAAAAGTTCATACGGGAACACGCGTTAGCACAGTTGGTTGAGGCACTGAGCTACAAGCCGAAAGGTCGCGGCTTCGTTTCCCAATGATGTCATTGGAATTTTTCTTTGACATAATCCTTCCGGCCGCACTATGGGATATTTCCTGGGGTGGGAGTGGGTAAAGTCGACCGGTGCGTAGAGCTGACAACCTTACCACTTTCATGTGCCGATTGTCATGAAATCTGGGAGCCTCAACCTCCTGTAACCCCGAGAGCCTGTCCAGGACTCTACAGGAATTGCTTTACCTTTACCTTTACACATGTTCATACGGGTGGAAGTATAGAACTAGACCTGTAATAAGTCTTGAAGGGGCTGGGTCAGGATTTTGATAGAACTGTAACTTGAAATAAATATTTTCACGCTACGGCTGAGTCTACCTTCATAGAGAAGCCTTTATCAAAAAAAGGTATGTTTATTTTTTCATGTTCTGTTAATAAAGCAGAAGTAAACCTGACTAGCGGTCTCATTCTGTACAATGTTGGAGGAAGGTGGAGTTCTGTCTAAACGTATTCTTTTATTGTGGAGCTCGACTGTCCGTAGAATTTGGAATAGGTTGGCTAACAATTGTCACTTGCAGTAGTTTTGAATTTTAGCTAATAGACAACCCGAACAACAATTCTCGCCAACATCTGGTTCTTATTATTAATCAACACATATTTGTAAATTAAAAAACACTGGAAAGAAAAAGTCGATATTAAAGGATGGTTAAACAGGAACAAAGTTTATGATAATGAAGAAAGTGCATTGGCCGAACCGTTGCTGCAACAGGAGTGCAAGAAGTTTGTTGCTGCGTGTTGGCGTAGTCTGTCTAGCTGGGTACCGTGTTAATATTGCTTTATTAACAGAGTCTATGTGGTTTGTTATGCATTATATACGTAGCCCATCCATCTGCCATAGTAACACCCAAGTTCAAGCGGATGTATCTGACATATCTACCCAGTTAATATTTGTAGTTCATTAACAGACTTAATTCAGTAACAAGTAGCACAGTCGTTTAGCTAGTGACTAAAGCAACTGATTAATGTGTCAGCCAGTATGCCAGTCAGTAAGGTAGCGAATCAGTCGCTCAGCCAAACGACAGTGTGTTAGTCATTCACCTATTTATTTGTTTAACACCCTTTCTCCATAAAGCGGAATGCAGTCACTGTCGTCTCCTCTGTAGCGTGTTCCGTGCAGAGGTCAAAAGTTTTTTTTAATAATACACAGAATTAAGTAGGCCGGGTAGCTCAGTAGGTATAGTGACTGACTACGGGCTGGACGGTCCGGGATCGAATCCCGGTGGGGACGAGGTTTTCCGCCCGTCCAAACCGGCCCTGGGGCCCACCCAGCCTCCTGTACAATGGGAACTGGGTCCTTCCTGGGTGTAGAGGTGGCCGGGGCGTGGGGTTGACCCCCACCCCCATCTAGTGTCTAAGGTCCTAGAAAAGAGTATAGCTATACCTCTACGCACCCTAAGGGCCTGCGTGGCCTATAAAAAGAGTGAAAACCTACCTACACAGAATTAAAACTCAGAGTTTTTTCAGTGTTCGGCACACAACCAAACGGCCGTACAGTCACAGTACCGGGGTCAGAAAAACGGTCTAATTTCTGGTGGTTCTCTGAGTGTGGGTAGATATAATAGAGGTAATAGGCACAACTGGCAAGTATGATCAACTCTGAGGGTCGCAATCTTTCTTGAGAAGCTGATTGCCCTTAAAGTCGTCAAAAAATTTCCTCGTATGCAACCCGATTGTTTCTTTCGTACTTTCGTTTAAAATAACCCGCTACTGGGCCCAGTTCCCAGTTTAATCCACTCCACATCACCATGTGTTACCCTCAGCAACGAGTTTAATATTATTCTCCAATATAAGAACTTTTCTACATGAGTTTTGCCATTTAATTATCCTCGAGATTTATTATGTATTTTGTAAGGAAATATAAAGGAGAGGAAAAGAGAATGCCGTCATCCGATGCTAAATGTTGCAATGTTCTGGTCACACAGCTCTATTTCAAGTGAAATAGCTGCAAGTTAGATTAGCCGCCTTTTACGCTATGAAGGCATTTGGAGATGGAATTAACGGCACCATGACTTTCTTAAACTCGGTACCACATGGAAGAACGTGGCTAAATTCATTCTCCTGTCTTCTTATCACCAGGTAAGTCCCTCCCCCCAGGTACTTACTCAATTTGGGAGTGTGTTAGCCCCCAGTTGTCGGTCTGGACGTGTTGGAGAAACGAGAAGTCTCTTACCCCTGCCGCAAGTCGAAGTATTCCTTGAATATGCAGCTTGCAGCCTATTCACTGTATTGACTATGGCTTACCGACTTACGAAATAATTGTCAGGTGAAAATGAAGTTACTGTTTTACCTAAGTACTGTGCCATAAAGCGTATAGGGGGCGTGAAGTTACTGCTACATTCATATGCTCGGCGAGGTAAAGTGATGTGTCAGCATCACGATATTAAAATTATGCAATTAAAAACTAATATTCCTTTTTACCAAATTCTGAATTGGGCGACTGTTGAATAAAGTAAGCAGCAAGATCCATTCTAGGAGAAGGCTGAATAGGTCTAAAAAAGAAATCGAAGGATAAAAACAAAGGGAGAAGAAAAAGATAAAAGTGGCCCCTAATTGATGTGTCGTCTTTGTTTTGCTTAATTCCAACATGGTTTGGCCATTAAAATGTCCCCTGGTATCGGACGGCCCGATCTCTCCCGGTAGATAAATGATGACACCAAGGTCTCGGCCGAAGAGGGGGGGGGGGAGGGCCTGGGTTCGGAGCCAGTTGACAGCGAACAAGGTATTGTCCGTGTCGCTCCGGGCGGTCCGACAGACCTAACGAATGACCGTGCCGCGGGGGTCGTAAGCCCTTACAACACAAGTACAGTTTCTTTTTATCTTTTATTGTACCTACCCTCCCGTGTGTCTGATTCGGCCATCATTCTCTCTACGCCTTTGTCTCTCCACGGTTTCATTGACAACAACCGACATCGGGTTTCGTTCATAAAAGTTAATTCATAGACTGAATACTAACTACATGGTAGAGTCCTGCTTGAAATGTTGATAGCCTAGTTGTTTAGCCGCTGGAGAAGGTACTTGTTTTTTTATTGAACCCAAGTTTCATAATTGTGTTCACAAACAACTTCCATTGGAATATGTAAAGGTACAGGTAAATTTGTCTCTGTAAATACCATAAAGTCACATGGAGAGAGAGAAATACAGCTCCATGTATTCTTAACCTTGGCACTAGATAAATGTAATTAGTCAGATTCACCCTCCGGCCGCTTTTACCTCGCAAGAAAAATCTTTCTATGCCTAATGAACAGCAGATGTTAGGGCCCCAGAAGTCATCTGGGCTTTCTTTATAGGTGAATTCCTTGTACGTGCCGGGAATAGAACAGACATTATTCTGTATTTCAACATGTTGCTCTGAACCAAATATAACTACAATTAATTTCACTCCCTGCTTCGTATTTGGAAGGAATCACGGATTCGACGGTCGACTCTGAGTTTGGCTAATTCTCCCTAATGCCGAAACACCACTGTTACGACGACCATTATTGTCGATCGAACTCTTACAATTTAAGGGAAAGTCCACTTCTTTCGGTCTCTCTGTTGACCGGGCATGTCCCTTCCGTCCTTGAACAGATCTGAGTTCCGCATTTGGGCATGCATCATGTATTTTTCCATCCCTTGCATATTTCTGCATTGATATGTTCATTCCAATTCCTCTGTAATGCATTAGAAGGTTTGCTATCCGTCGCTGTGTATCGTGCGACCTCTCTGAGAAAAGGCATGTCAGCTTTCCCCAGTGCGCTAAGTTGTTACTTCTCTATCGTTCAACACTCCAATCCGTTAAAATGTGGCTGTGCTAATGTGGACTTTCTGTCCAGTTACCAGCAGCTTTATTCGTAACAAAACTGCATGTCACCACGCGTAACCGCTAAAGAATTAAACTTCAGGGCGTTGTTGCAATTCCTTCCCCCCATTCTGATCGCTCTGGACCACCGTCCTTTGCTAAAGTATTGGCACCAGTTTTCTTTTTCAATGCCTTTAGACTGGACAAATCGGCGGATTGCGCTATAGTAATATAATTCTTGTGAGATCCGTAATGGTGGAAGATTGAGTTATACAAGTCAAAACCACTTTCTTTCTTGACCTTCGTTTTTCGATATTTGTAATTATAAAGATATCTGACACGCTTTGCACAATTTACGTAATTCGAAAAATGTCTTTATGCAAATTATAAAATGGGAGAATTGTAGTTTTAAATTTTACAACAATGATATCCATAACTGTAACACCTCCAGTGTCTGTTGTTTGCAAAACTGGAAGAAAAGTTGGGAGCAATATATAAAAGTTGAGAAGAGCACTTCCAAGTGGACAGAGCCCAACAGCTCCAAAGTAAGTGAGAAAACAATTTATTTAAATTGTTCGGAATCTATAGGGACAGACCTCGTAGTGTTTTGTTTGATGTAAACCCACACGATGGAAAGTAGCCGACAGCATTCGTTCGTTCACACATGAACGCTTCTGACTTTTACCGAAGGTTCTCGGCTCTCATCACTGCTGGGGCACCGACTGACTACCTTAATTTACCCCGCGATCCTTCTCCGTCTCTGTGCGCAATGTCGACAGAGTTGGCCGACTTTAAATTAGGCCACGAAATCTTGCTCTCTTATCCTTCAAAATTCATTATTCAGTCTCCTCCGCTTAATCGCACTTTCGTATCTGATTTATTTCTAATGTCGTTTAGTTTAAATAAACTACAAACACTAATAAATATAGTAGCATTCAGGGCATTTCTAACATAAAACAGTAGGCCTTGGTTCTTGTCACAGCTGTCTGGATATATCTCAAAAATTTCTTATGGCTTTAGGATCGTTAAATGTTAATTATCCATTACCTCACATTTCGAATAGACTTAAACATTTCCCTTGAGTCTTTGTGATGGTCCCACTGCGACACGGGGCAATAAAATCAGTTAGCGTCTCCGAAAGTTGCGTCACAAGTATGACGCTAAGAGGACAGAGAATTGGATGACGAGAAAGCACACCTGCTTTATCTAGGCACGCAGACATAAACAGGGTAATAACGCTTTATTATCCCCCCACATATATTATACGGCATGTAAGTTTTCATTACCAAGAGGCTGTAATTGTGTTATGATTGTGTTTAGGCAGTTAGCACCAGGGAAGCGACGGCTATCAGATATGCTGGCTCTTCATAGTGATTCTAACAAGACATTCCTTTGATTGTATTATCTATGAGCCGGAAAATTATTTAGCAACCCGACGTTTTATTGCAGCGTGAAAGACGTAAGGAAAGCACGTATTAAAGGCTAAGAGTCTCTGTCGTCCTTCATTATTACATGATAAAATATCGGGTAGGAAGGGAAGGTAGAGTAGCCATATTGGATGTGTGACTGACACATCAAAATTCTGTGCTAGATATGTACACAACGTATGTATTGCCTACAATAGCAAAATAATAGACGCAAGGACTACTAGAAAGCACATTTAAACAATATGCAAATATTTGTAAGTGAAACCCACAACTGAATAAAAATATAATGTTAATTATGTGGCTGTTACTGTTACATATCTGCTGGATTGCAGTCAAATTGACTTTACCGAAATTCTATTAGCACAGTCACCACTGTTCACCATACAGCTGATCTTTCCAAGGTGCATAAACTGAAGCACGTGCTGTGTAGGTTTTCAGGTTTTGACGGCGATTTTTGATCTGTGTATTGTGTTCTGCGGTTTTCTGCGCCCTCTGATAGACGTATGCGTCGACGCGTCGGAGTAACGCACTTTGTTCCGACTTCAGCGTGACTGATTCCAGTTCAGGTGGATGCTGAAGCAGTGGAGCATAAAGGGATGTTTTGGTTATATTGAAAATCTGTAGGTCCGCTCTTGGAACGCTCTCCCATTGGCTCGGTCCGAGCCATGAATCTTCTTCCCCCTCCCACAGATCTAATTGGCGAGATTTATTTTAACTTTCTCATACAAACGTCATACTACTTGAACGTCACCAGTACCCGATTCAGGCACCCTTAAGCTGGGGGCAGTACGTTCCACCGAAATGTAAAAACACACATCTTTCAAATAGCATAGGAACTTAAGACAAGACCGTCAATCGATAGCAGCATATACATAAATATATATATATATATATATATATACACACACACACACACACACATATATATATCATATATACATACAGCACACAAACTGCAGGCAGTGCTGTACATAACAAAAAGAAGTAAAACCAACAATCATAAGGGAATAAGCAAATTTGAGTACATTTTCCTCACGCGTAATCAAAGGTATTCAAAGATATAAATATAGATTCAAGCAGTTAGCGCCGAGTATTAGAAGACTAGATAATATGTCGCCTTTTCAGAGACATTTTGCAAGGAGTTTGTTTAGCCGCTTGGAAGACATAAAGATTTTGTGTGGAAAAGACTGAAGTCCTTACCTTTCATATTACTTTACAAATGTAATGTTGGACTGTCCATGCTGGATAGTTACGTATCTGAATGCTCAAGAGGGGTGGTTAAATTTCTCAGTGCACCTACTGGCATAGCGAATACAGGAGACTTAAGGAAGTTTCATCCCACAACACTCAGCTATCATCCACCTTCAATATGCACTGTTGAACCCTTTAATGTGTAGAATGATTTAGGTGAGAATAGAAACACTTACTTATAGCACAAATATTAGACATTAGTCAATAAAAGAGTAGATGTGTACCCTATAGTGGCAAATACTTATGCTAGCATTCGCATCCAAAAATATGTACATGGAACCTTAAAAATGAATTCGATTTTATATTAGTAGTAGATCCAAGTCTTCTGACATATGACGCCATTTAAACTGCTAAGTTTTTAAGGGCATTTAGAAGTATCGCAATGTCTTATTCTTCAGAGTCAAAGACTCACATTTCTTCTTTGACTGCTTAACAGAGTTTAGCTTTCCAGGTCTGAATCTTCAAAAGCACTGCCGTCAAAACCTAAGATCTCACATAGTGTGATAGAACTCGGCTTTCCCACTATGTTGTAGCGGTAAACCGTTCATGCTCAAAATCTGGACTTTGTTGCTAAAGGGTTTGTCGTACCTTCCGATATTCCGGTCTCCTTTCCTGTTTCTTCTGCTACCGACAAAGTGTAACCCCCAATATCTAATTAACCAACCAAGCTCGACTCTATCTTCCTCGATGTTTTAGTGTTTACTTATCGGTATATAGTGTCCTGCTTTTCTGTAAATGGAAAGCGTCATTAAAGTGTTCACAAGAATGCGGCATGTAGCCAAGGCAGTCCTGCTGTCGTACTGATATTGTTCGTTATGATAAGAATGAAGTTCAACACTGCCAGATGAATTTGCTCCCTTCCTTTCAACCCATTATTGATTTACCTTACATCTTCAGGTACAACATAAAAACATCAAGAAAATAACCAGGACTGATATTTTACGGGTTTTGTAGGGAGAGGAAATTAACGGGATGGTAACAAGTGTTTCACGAGGCAGAGCTTCGTAATTTGCTGTGTGGTGTTCAACAATATGATGTCTATAAAACGATCAACAATTGGTCACACTACTGCAATTTTCATCAGCACAGCGTCTTTTTTTTTATGTCGAGCAAACAAAAACGAATAAAAGCGTTTTTAAATTGCATCTTAACTTCCACTACAATTTATAATCTTAAGGTTCTATACCATTAAAAAAATTAAAACTTGAAAGGATATTTTCCACGCTTAAATATATTAGGCTGCTACTTAAGGGTCTATCATATATTCCTTTTCCCTTTCCCTTTCTTTACTTTTCTAGTAATCACATTTTGCTTACCTCTATCATTGCCCTGTTGTCCAATATTTTTTTATTATCTTCATTTCTTCTTTATACAAATTCTTTACCAATTTTGTACGCTGACGAAGAGTAGAAAATTTTCCTCTTGGAGAAATATCATTTCGTGACAAATTTTAACGCTGAAGTGTTCCATTTTTTATATATCTGATTTTGCGATGGTTGTTAGACTACTTTTGTACTTTGGACAATGCAGCCATTACTTTGGAAGTTTTTACGATGTATTTGTGTATATGTGAGTGTGTTTGTTTGTGTCAACTGAATCCACAACTTAACGACCACTCTGTGCTCATTTCGTCATCATAAACGGGGTTATCTTAACGAGGTATAACTAGAAAAGAATACGACTGATCAGATGTTCCCGGACTGTAGGAGCATAAGCGGAGAATTTAAACAACGCTGCTTCTCGTCCTCCCGATAAAAATACGTTACGGTTCTTTTCCTCGGTATAATACTTTTTAAATTGGTGACATTCCGATGGCCGATCTGGCTTTTGTTTGTTGAGTCTATATAAATTCTTTGGTTTTGAAATTTAATGGTACTTCCAATAGAATGTGAATTGTGTACTGTGGTTAGAGTTATGTGTTTAAGACTGGAAACAGGATACTGTTTTTCATTTCATAAAGTTCGGTAGCTGCTAAATGTCACGAATCTCAACAACTTATATATTAAATGATACTTTCCTCATCCGAACAGCGTTTCTGACTTTGTGTACATTGACGTTATTTCGCTAGTGTTATTAACGTTTATGAACATGAGTTATGTAAATGTTAGCTATGTGTTTGATGATAACAGAACTGTGATAAACAATAAGGCTTAAATTATTTTACAACAAACGAAACTGTAAAACAAATAAAACTACATAACATTAAGTTTATGCGAATATTTAGAAACAATAAACCGCAATTGATATACGGGGTAAAATTTAAATAATGTGAAATAGTTAAGAAGACTGGAACTGTGATAGACATAGGTCTATTAGACATTGACCTCTACATCTTCTGTTCATCATTATATGATATGGCAGATTTGTCGGCCAGTCAGGTGGATAACGTTTCAGGCAGGCAGCCACTCGTGGTTGTCAATACATTAGCCAAAATACCAACCATTCTGAACCATTCGGGTTATTTTAATGATTGTCAAAAAGACAGATGGTGTATCGCCAACTGTTTTGTGAGTTCTTCTGCACAAAACGTCGCCCTCCTCCCACATTCCCGCGTCCGAAACCCTAAAAAGTAAAAAGAGCGGGTTTCTTCAGGTATATTAAGTAATATTAAAAAATATATTATAAAAATATATGATGTTAATGTAATATTAAAAATATATTTTTCGATGGTTTTATTGAGTTGTTACTACGTCACAACGAGAGGAATCACTTCAACAACAACTACTACAACAATAATAATATGATAATGTTTAGCCGATGACTTTTTCCAGTTGCTAATATAATTTTTAAATTTCGTCTTAAGTATTGTTTAAAATATACTACAACTATACAAGATTTTAGATCTATAGTCTGTTGCCTTGCCTCTTTGGAACAGTCTGCCCCGTTTATTTAGTCACGCATTTCATAACTTTATGATTAAAGGAGAAACTTCATTGTAATGGTTTTAGACATAAATATCAGGCTTTCTTTCGTAGATTGCGATGGTGGTGGTGGTGGTGGTGATGGTGATGATGGCAGAGTTAATTATGATTATCATGGTGATGATGATGATGATGATGATAATACTAATAATACATGCAACCTGATCATAGAAGTTTCAGTCAGAAGTATGTAAGAATGTCTATTAAAGATCATTTTCAGGATTTCAAACACTGTACTGTTTGTAGCTTGGCTAAAAGCGCCCACACTTAATATTTTCATGGAATTGTAGTTCGTTTATTGTGACATACTTCGAGATAAGATAAATTACTTTTGCACATGACATGATCAACTCAGCTTGCAGGTCTCACAATTTTTCCGTATTTAATTATTATAAAGGACCTTCATTCGTTTAATCGTCACCACCACCGTGCAATGTTCAATATGCCTGAGAGCTTTGGTGTTTAGTTTAAAGTGAATGCTCTTAAAGAACTCATGTGTAACTCCAATACATTACACCAGGGGTGCACACATATTCCAGATAAGAGTGTACAGAAGCCGACTCAAAATCCTAGGCGCCAGAAGGTTGACGTGAGGCAAGTTCCATTCTGAGGATCCACAAATAGTGGGTGCCACTGTAAAAAATTTATTTGTGACGGCGTCTTGAAGCCCGGTATTTATGCACCCCTGCATTACACCATCAATAATCCAAGAGAAACAGTTCTGATCCAGGAATACATTAGCTCCAGGTGGTATGGGAAGACTTTTGAAATTCATGAAGGGTACCTGAGATATTTCATACTGCTTTGTCAAATGCTGGCTGCAAGGCCTAAGGAAATCTTGACAACTTTATTTTAAACAACTGTATCGGTGCATAACAAAGTTTGTTTAAAATGAAATAACCTCTGCAATGTTATCGTGATTATAGTACGTAATGACAGATACTTTGCGACAAAATTTTGAGTTCAGTTTCTGTTGAAAATGTCATTAAAATAACATATGAATCGGTAAAAATTGGGTAAAACGTTTTAGAGACATCCGTGAAAACTGAAGAAGGAGAACAAACGTTAAATAGATAATGTATCCATTGTGACCGGTAGAGCTGAACACTTTAAATCCCAGTGGTCGTTTTATGTACCATCAAGTTTTAACATGAACAAATTCTACATTCTGCCTAAAGCGTACATTTATGCGTTCTATCTGGATCTCGGTACATACAGAGTTTATTTCCCACTACAGCATTAACTGACTGGTTTTTACAACCCAGACGCAGTGTTACTATGCGGTATAAACCGGAACTTTAAATAAAATTTAAGATAATCTTACTTCTTGAAGGGTTAAATGCCACGCGTAGCACCCGCAAATCTCTGGATTCTTTCTTGAGACGTTTACATTCGCGTAGTAGCTCAAATAATTTCCCGATTTTGTGGTACTTCAAGGTACAATGCCGCTTTTACACAGTTCCGACATTGAAGCTTCACTAGCCCGTAGAACTCAGTTT
>Ga0123353_10012852_pt1 | contig 11942 bp, 7 predicted proteins | sample TergutLab28metaG_3_FD_92763 | JGI IMG/M metagenome (GOLD analysis project Ga0123353, IMG submission 92763) | Labiotermes labralis P3 segment gut microbial communities from Petit-Saut dam, French Guiana - Lab288 P3 | ecosystem: Host-associated > Arthropoda: Insects > Digestive system > Gut ... | reverse complement strand
CAGCTACCCTCCATAAAGGAGGCCGTTCCTCTATCTGCAACCTGAGGACGCGCCATGCCGTGGTGACAGGGACCCACTACACGGATTGAAATCTAATAATAAAACAAAAACTACTTGGAACATAGTTAAATCTGTCACCAATAATAAAAATACCATTAATACTATTTCAACAATGAATATTAATGATAAATTATCTAGTAACCCACTAGCCATTGCAAATGCTTTCAACAGCTACTTTTAATCTGTAGCTGAAAATCTCCTTAACAAAAACTTTTCTGGAAAGACTACTACTAATAATAATGATCAAATAACTCACTTATGACAGAATCTTGGCTTTCTTCTTCAACAAAACTAAATAATACTACTACACATGAAATCAACAAAATAATTCATTCTTTGAAATGTAACGATTCCTATGGCTATGATGAAATAATATCAAGAATTTTAAAAATTAGTGCTCCTTATGTCTTATCTCCACTAACGTATATTTTTAATAAAGTTCTATCAACGGGTATATTTCCTGAGAGATTAAAATTTTCAGAAGTAACACCCTTACTCAAAAAGGGAGATATAACTGAATTTTCTAATTACAGACCTATTTCTCTCCTAACCTCATTGTCTAAAATCACTGAAAAAATTATTTTTAAAAGACTGTATAATTATTTAAATGATAATAATATACTGGTTGGTGATCAGTATGGTCTCAGAGAGAAATTATCTACCGAAACACTTCTAAACAATGAATTATCATCATCTGATAGAAGGAATCTTGTTGGTGGTTTATTCTGCGACTTACAAAAAGCATTTGACTGCGTTAATCATGAAATACTTTTGGCTAAAATGAAGTTTTATGGGATCTCTGGAACAGCTAACAAATTAATGGAATCTTATTTAGAAAATAGATATCAGAGAGTATCTGTGAATAATAGTAAACCTAATAAACTATCTTCTAAATGGGTACAAGTGAAGCATGGTGTTCCACAGGGTTCAATATTGGGTCCTTTATTGTTTCTGATATATATAAATTATCTTTCTTTAAGCACAAACAAATTAGCTTATCCGATACTATTTGCTGATGATACGACCATTATTATATCAAACACTAATCCAGAGGAATTCAAGAATAATATTAATTCAGTAATGACCGAAATAACCAACTGGTTTCAGAGTAATCTTTTAATATTGAACTGTAATAAAACACACTTTATGTAATTCTTGACTAAAAAACAAAATGAAAGAAAAATTCAAATAATTGCTCCCAATTCAATAAACACTAATATCAAAAGCACTAAATTTCTAGGTTTGATCATCGATAATTCACCATCATGGAAGGATCACATTGCTGCATTAACATCAAAATTGAATAAAGCTTGTTATGCTATTAGGTCAATAAAACCTTTTTTGTCTGTGGATATATTGAGAATGATCTATTTTTCTTATGTACATTCAGTCATGTTATATGGTATTATTTTTGGGGGTAATTCACATCGTAGCAACAGTATTTTTAAAATTCAAAAAAGAATAATAAGAATCATTACAAATACCGGTAGTCGTGATTCATGCCATCAACTATTCAAACAGTTACAAATACTTTCACTTCCATCTCAATACATTTTCTCTTTACTTCTTTTTGTTAACAAGAATAGAGGTCTATTCCAATCCCATTCTGAAATTCATGATTTGAATACACGTTTCAACCACAACTTACATTTACCTTCTACAAACTTAACATTAGTCCAGAAAGGAGTACTGTATTCTGGAAGTAAGATATATAATCACTTGCCATCAAATATTACGTTTTGTCAAATGATACTAAACTTTTCAAATCCACATTAAAGAGTTACCTTATTGAACATATGTTCTATAGTCTAGATGAATTTTATCAGTCAGCATCCTAATGATTATGGTTCTTTGTTTTTACTTGTCTATTGATAGCTATAAGATCTCATTTAATGTGTAACTTATTATTACCATTCAGTACCTTCTTGTCTGTCTTACTTGTATTTTACTTATTAATTGTGTTATGACAAATGCACTGCACACTTTTATGTATTATTGTGACTGTTTCCATATCTGTAAAGATCCAAAAGAAGGTGAATAAATGTGATATGATATATTGTGAGAACTGCATATGGTTTCAGATGAAGGCAGTGGTACATGCTGTAATGACAGCTGCATATTACAATAAATACCGCTTTCACTGAAGACATGATAATATGTAGAAAGTTTAGTGAATGAGAATGAACAAGAGTCAACCCTTACAAAAAATTAACTGCCCTACCCCTACCCTACTATACATTAGGACAAACATGATTACTACTGCTGCTCCTGCTGCTACTATTACAAACAATAATAATAATAATAATCTGTGGGTGCAAGGCGTTTGCGTTCTATTTTATTATACCACCCCAGCCATCATGAGAATCCAACTTGGTATCTCCCACCTACGAAATACAATGCGACGAAGGAGATGCGGAAATATGGGAAAAAAGGAATGAAACTGCATGATTACAAAATGACTGCCAGCTAAACAGGTCTTGTGCGTGTACACTAACCCAAAATTGAAGTCAGTTTTCCTGAGAAGGCGTTAAATCTGTAGTCGATGCGGATATTCTAAGTCCAGTGTTGGGGATTCCCCTATCATTAACGTTCTCCTTAACATCTCCATTATCTACACTATCATAGATAACAGGATACTCCCTTGTTAGCCACTTAATAAGTACAAATTTTCACCACCTACAAACCAGCTAATATAACCAATTCATACAAACCCAAACAGAAGTGCACACGATACTTAAAGATATTTATTGCACTGTGTCAATGAAGTAGCATGATTACGTGCTACACCTTCCCACCGTGCAAAAACCAACAACAAATACATCCACACACGTCACAATTCCAACACAACTATGGAACCAATACAAGTCTCTTTCACTAATCTGTGGAAAGTTTGACACCTCGATGTCATACTTTGGTATCGTACGTCACGCTCTCTGCCATCTATCGGTAACAGAAATTGGCTACAACGTGAATTGTGTAGCTGTTAGCGGCAGCAATGCCTCACTCGTTTAACAGCGCAGCTACTATTCAACTGGCAATATCAGTGCCGTGTCGAGAAAAAGAGATATATGTTGTATTTAATGACGCCCTCAATTGCAGTGTTCTATGGCGTCAATCGTATGCGTATTAAACATCCGGGTAGAAAATTGATGCTGTTATACCGACAAGCGAGAAGAATGAGGTGGGCGAGGCATGGTTGCACTATGGGTGAGGGAAGAAGTGTGTGCAGAGTTTTGGTGGGGCAACCTGAGAGAAAGAGAACACTTGGAAGACCTAGGAATATATGGGAGGATAATATTAAGATGGATCTTCAGGAAGTGGGATGTGAGGGCATGGACTGGATTGATCTGACTCAGGATAGGGACAGGTGGCAGGCACTTGTGAATGTGGTAATGAACCTACAGGCTCCATAAAAAGGACAGAGAATTTCTTGACTGGCTGAGAACTGATTAGCTCCTCAAGAAGGACTCTGCTCCGTGGAGTAATTAAGTAAGCAAATAAGATACTGAAAAGGAGAAACCAAAGTACAGTACATACTCAGACAAAAAACTGTCAAGAGTCTGTGGACTGAATAGTAGACAGTGCCTTAGTCTGTGGATGACTATATATGACTAAGAAACGAATGACTATAAATTTTGTGTTCGTATATACTTTATTTTAGTAGAATCCATCCTAATGTGTTGTGACATATTAATACTGGCATACATAGTACCATAAAACACAACAAACTTTTAATATCATCAATAAACGATACATGTTTCTATCCCTAAGGAACGCCACTAAAATACATGATTTAAACTTTAAGTAAATGTGCATGCATATGTCTTGAAATTTGTAAATTCTCATAAATTCTTACAAACTTCTACAAAGTTGCCATAGCATTGAAGTGTATCAACATTTATTGGTCATTGCACATTTTTTCTGCTGTTCCTAAAATTGTTACAGTTGTGTTGCCTGGCTCTTATTTGCTTCAATATTCAGCTGTCTGGTGTATTTTGGGCAAGTGCAAATTCTCTTGAAACCAATAAACATTTTGTTGACTTTGGTGTTTACTTGTTGCATCACATTAACAGCCAAAGTTACTGCAGGTTATACGTGTTTAAGTGTTGGTTTTTACTTAGCATTTTTTAAGAGTCGGTTTACGTTCACTCCCGTTTCTTGTATACATGGTTCTCCATACACCAGGAGAACAACAAACACAAGAAACGGGATCAAATGTAAACCGATACTTCACTTCATATGTGGCTATTCTTCTTCTAATGCTTCACCCTGATGATGAATGAACTACAATTCTTTGAAACGTCAAGAATTTCTCACCCAAGAACACAGCATCACATCCCATAAGTCTTGAATCTTCAGCACCACAGTGAAGTAAAGTTCAACCCCAAACTCCCATTAAGGCCTGGAGGGGAAGTAGAGGTATAGCTTTACTCTTTCTTTAACTTCGGTGCTAGATGCAAGGTGGTGTTCAACGTCACGCCCTGAACTCTTTAACCCCAGGAAGAGACCCAATACCCACTGTACAGGAGGCTGGGAATCTTGCCCCCACCAGAGTTTGATCCCCAGGCAGTCAAGCCAGTAGCAGGTCACTATACCGAGTACTATCCCAGCCAACTCAATACTACAGTACTATGCATACCTTATCTTTTGCAAAGCATGTCCTGCAAACTGACTTGCAATTATTTAACCTAAAACATGGTTGTCAAGCCACAAAACAATTACAGAAGTTATGGGACTGACATATCTGTTACAAAATAATTCCAAGTTGGGTTCTGCTTTCTTGCACCCATATTCTAAGTTTTCTTGCTATTAGTAGAGCATTCAAACCCAGTGCTATACCTCAGTATGTTGAGTGGGATCTCAAAGCTTTGAATGTAGATATGACTAAAGATGGTCACACAATTACGTCGCCTTGCCATTGACTCTTAATCATCCGACTGAAATGGACTTGAACAATGCTGCCAAGGACAGCATCAGAAAGGAAGTTTTGTTGCTCGACAGCTTGCTGTGGGGTGGAGATTAGCGCTACATACAAAATGATGAAGTTAACCACACAAATTTACTTTGGTGGTGAAAGTTGCTCCCTGTCATCTCTTTATCATTTCTTCTCTTCCACGTGTCAGCTGCTCCTTAACAAGCCACTCTGTCACAAGTGACCAGTAGCAGTACCCTTCACATACATCTACCTAACCATGGTCCAGCAACACTACTGTACATTCTGCCCCTCCCACTGGAGCAAAGCCTCCTCCAGGCTACTTTATATGTTGTGAATCTCATACAAGCTTGCCCAGAATTGAACTCAAGGTGAAGAACCAACATACAGCCACCTGAGACATGGCACTACCAAAAATAAATATTATGTGGGAGTATGATGATCCTAATATGTCACGCTAGCTGTAGATTGAAATATTTAGTTTTTACAGTAAGAAAGTAGTGAGGCTTACGTAGGCAAAACATGTGATCATCATGAGTGATTGTGAAATATCAAAAATAATTACAAATTATAACCCAGAAGGAAAAAGAGAAGCATCAAGGCCCAAAGTAAGATAGACTAATGTTGTGAATAATGATATGAGAAAGGCAGGTGTTAGAAACTGGAGAATAGAAGCTCAACACAGAAATTGAAGTCCACGGAACCCCTTCAGGATGTGGTACTGCATGATGATGATTATGATGATCATCATTATGAAGGAGGAGGAGAAAGAGAAAAGGGGGAGGGGAATGAGGAGGAGGAGAAGAAGAGGAAGTAGTAGTAGTAGGAGGTGGTGGTGTTGGTGATGACGATGATGATGATGCTGAGGGCGATGTGATTGTGAGAAAGTTCTTATACTTTTAAGAGAATTTCCATGCTTCTTGATGAATTTTCATTTATGGACCGATCCTTTATGCTCAAGAACTCCATTTGGATGGCACCATAAATGCTGTCACCTATACAACACAAAAATCTACTTCAACTCCTCCACACAAAAGAAGGATAAAAGTCTTAATGACTGGCGGTGAAGAAATATACAAATGCAAATGACCCATGTGGGATCTGGAAGTGGATCATGAAAGCCATGAACAAAACATACTGTAACAGCCACAGTCATAGATATTGAGAAATATATAAATACTGATGGCATGCTCATTACATAGAAGGATAAAATGTCTTTGGCTGAGAAGTACCAATATGCTTGTTCCCTGCTGATGTCATTCTATTTCACTAACCTTCTCAGTACATGTTACAACTAGTAAAATACTGTACACGTCAGCTATAAATATTGCATTACATTATATAACAGTGACACAACAGTATTGTTGATGCTGTATCAAACTGTGATGTCACACCCTATAAAACCCTTCCAAATCACTGCTCCAAGATCATGAGACCTCACACACAATACTGGTGAAAAACAGACTACTTATTCAGTGTGGGTATGACGATGCTTCTTCAAGTACGAGATTGAATTAAAACCTTTGCCACAAATTGTGCATAAGTATCGTTTTTCCTTATTATGAGTCAGTGAATGTGTTTTCAAGTTACTGGACTGAATAAACCTTTTACCACACACAGTACATACATATGGCTTCTCTCCACTGTGAGTCAATATATGAGTTTTTAAGTTATTAGACTGTACAAAACCTTTACCACATACATTACACACATGACGCTTCTCACCAGTATGAGTAAATGAATGCATCTTCATAGCAGGAAACTGCTTAAAACCTTTGTTACAAATTTTACATACAAATGCTTTCTCACCAGTGTGTGTAACCAGATGTTGTTTCAAGTGTGAGGGTCTCCTAAAAAGCTTCCCACAGATATCACACACATGTGGTTTCTCCCCAGTGTGTGTAAGAATATGATAAGTTAAGTTGCCAGAATTACTGAAACCTCTGCCACATGTTGAACACACATGAGGCTTCTCTCCTGTATGCGTCATTGTATGTGCATTTAAATTCCCAGACGTACTGAAACCCTTACCACACACACAACATAAATATGGCCTTACACCTGAATGTTTCAATTTGTGGGTATTTAAGTTGCCTGTATCACTGAATCCTTTACCACATATTTCACACTTGTGAGGCTTCTCCCCTGTATGTATTGGTAAATGCCTCTTGACTTCAGCAACACATCTGAACACCTTCCCACAAATATGACACATTGGGCACTTGCTTGATGTAGGTGTTTTGGTCTTAGGTCCCTCCTGAAGACATACTTCTGGTACCAGCACATTTACTTCATTGTTTACCTCTGCTTGCAAAGACTGCACACAGTCATCAGCAGAAGAGCATTCTGTCTCATCCTGGTAAAATTAAACAAGTGAAATGTTAAGTCAAGAACATAGTTCATCAAGTAAAATAAATTATGCATTCTTTAATCACCAAAAACCATCAGCCAATACCTCCAGCTTGACTGCATTCATTCTAAACCAAACAAGAACTTCTGGACAAAATTCACACAGTCTGCTTTCCTGTTGTGTACATTTTCAATGAGATTAGTCCACAATGAAATCATCAATATTTGGTTCAATTCTCTTTATGTTCTTGCTTTTCTATTATGCATTTTTAAAATAATTATTTGTGGCAGATTCTGCAGTGAATATGAAGCCAGCAGGTTCCTCCACAACAGTGATATCTATTTATCAAATCACAGGATGTCAATCAAAAATACTGCAAACTTTATACTGAACACTGCACAAACCTAAAGCCTCGCACACAAAATATCCCTCCCTTTGTAAGCCATAATAACTTTGTTCACTGCTAAATGTAGGCATACATTTTAAAATAAGACATAGCCATCACAAAGGGATAAACCTCAGAATAAAAGCCTGTCACATTACATCATTCTACTGGCAAAAGAAACAGATTCTTTAAGAAACCATGGTTGGCTTCAAATCCACTCAGCTGTGATTAGTCTTCATGCTTCTCCTTTCCAACACCAACCACAGGTGAGAATACAGTAATCAAAACTGACCCAAATCTTCCTTGAATTACACACACCCAAATTTCTTGTGGAAGTATCTTTAAGTAAATGCTTTTATGCAAAAGCAGCCAGTTTACAACACTGAATCATGCCAACAACAACAGCAACTGCAGTCACTGCCACCACCACCGCTGCTGCTGCTGCTGCTGCTACTACTACTACTACTAATAATAATAATAATAATAATGCTAGTGCTACTGAAAGTAATGTTACTATTACAACTGCTATATTACAAGCATTATCCGTATTATTGTCAGTACAATTACAGATATTTTAGGGATGAGATAAAGTAGAGCCCCAGTTTTTAGTGCCACAATTTATAGCAGAATTGTTCAATTTTACTTGTTCATTAAGACTAATAAAATGTACAGCCTTGTGCAAAATAGACCATCTCTTGACAAAAAACTGCAGAATTGAAAAATTAAAAAGATAGGTCTTAGTTCCTGAAGAAAACCATACAGTATAACTATTTTCAAAGTGTAATAGAATCTTCTCATACAAGCACAGTTCCCATTATCAGAATATTCATTTCATTCAGGCCCATTACACCGAGTTTGGTAAGATACGTTCAACATCTGAAGTGATGATTCTCTTGAGTGTCAATATTAACAACCATCAAAACCTGCATACAAGCAAAGATAAATATACATAAATAATATAAAGCAACCACATCCAAGAGATTTCAAAAATTTTACCTGAACTTCGGTTTTAATTCCAACAAATTCAAATGGAACTTCCTGTTTAATATTATTTGGATTGGTCTCAGTATCTGATGTGTTTACTTCCTCCTTGACCATATGCTTCTCATCCATGTTTTACTATTAAAAAGAAAATACAACATATATGTGAGGCCCAGAAAGATGAGCAAAAAGGTGGCAAACCATTCTACCTAAAACTTTAGCACCTCAAATTCAGCATTTAATTACATAACCCACTACCACGTGGTATAAAGCTGTGAAACTCCCATTAACTTCACAGCAATGTCAATAAGACTCTGCCAAACAGTTATCTCTCAGTTACCTAATGCAAGGTACAAATAATGCAAACCAATGCAGTATGAAACCAATACACACTCTTTGTTTTAGAAATTTTGTTGGGAGTGTATCTCTCAAAGTGGCTGTAAGTCTAACATCAGCTTACTTCCCAGAAATGCTCCTTCTTCATCCTTATTTCCACAGGCCTATATTTCAAGTAGCTAACCTTGCCTTCATTAGATTAAATTCAGCTCTTCTTCTTTCAGCTCCTGTTTTAAGGCATCAGTATTCATCCACTTTTAAGAAAGCTTGGTGAAATATTTTCTCTTAAATCTGATGAGACGAGAGTACAAATTTACCACTGCACTATTAGCAGTGCAGTTCATGAGGACAGTTCATATAAGGACCAACTGTTTGTCGCTTTAGTACTTTATGTGGTGCTTCTATTATGGGCCGAAATTCTGTACCCTGCATTAACCTGTCACCGAGTATTCTTCATAAAGACTTCTTACTAGTTCATGCCCAATCCCAATTACCCTGCACAAACTCGACGCCTTATTGCTAGCAAATGCTCGATCCCATTTACAAATATACCTGTCAAGACTTTTTAACACCATCATACGTCATTATTGGGATATTAACATGACGTGGTTTCGCTTTCTTTATCAACCTTACCTGTCAAGTGTGTTTGGGTAGGGCACTTCCTAGGCATTTGATTAGATATATAACCAAACCAACACCCAATAGGAAGAGGAACGTCGGCCCCTCCAGAAAGTCGCAAAAAAATTATAACTTCGAAAATATGACAGCCACAATGACCAACATACAATAGTTCACGACCATCTGTGTTCACCTATGGCATGGAAATAATACAGCCTGTTCACCTCAACAGTGAGTCGCAAAAAACGACAACAGAATACGTAACTTGCTCTCGCGCAACATAATCCGTGTTCACGTACAGAATGAAAATAGTCTGTTCACCTCAAGAAAGGAAGTGAAATACGACAATGTAAACATCTACTACAACAACACACGGTACGATGACTTGTAAGTTTAGCTTTCCAACGTCTCAATCAACAGCTATACTGAACTACAAACATTAACACCTTCCACCTCTACCCGCTCGACTTGGGTTGTGGCCTATCCTCACAAAAAAAAATCAAAAGTTTGGATTTCGAATTTTGTGCGTATCTTACTTAATAGGCAGATTGCTTAGATATTAACTTAAAGGAATTATATGATGGCAGATTCAAAGTACCGTGTGCCTTTTCGAAGTTGTGAATCGCTACAACAAGCTGCCTCATCTTCGAGCACGGCTGTGCTTGGCTGTTGTTCGGCTATGCACGTTGAGGTTAGATCATCCACTCATTCATTCTTTCATTCTCATTCCGTGGATCCTAACACGGATACAGAACCATATGGATATAGTCAACAGATAGTACAATAAGTCACACACACACGTATATATATATATATATAAATAACAATAATTAATAATGAGTAATAAATACTTGCTGATAATTAGCAACTGGCATAATTATATTTATAAACATAACCGCCTGCATTATCAGATATTTTAAGATTTAGTGATTACCACCTTTAATACGTTACGTGAGAGAGGTCTCAAGTTCTAGTTGCAATTATATATAAAGTTCTGAAGTATAATATACTATTATTTATCAATATAAAGACGGTTATAGTAAAATAAAATAATTGCAATAAAAACCCTTACAGGAGACCAAGTTCATTAATTGTTGGTGTAATTAAAATATTCATCTGTGGAATAAGATGAATTAGAAGAAACCTTTTTAAGGCAGGTCATAATTTCATCTCATTAGACAAGCTTATTATACTAGATGGGAGATGATTGAAAACCTTCCCTTTAAAATATTTCTAAATTTGATATTGGAGGGTGAGATTACTGCTATATCTGGTTCTAATGCTATGAATCTCTTGATTCGATTTATACTGATCCTTGTTTTCTGCTACAAATAATAATAGGGAAAATATATACTATGAATATGTAGGTGAAATTTCTAGGTTTTTAAACAGTTCCCTACAAGTGGTTGTAAGTCTTGAATTAATAATTCTGATTATCCTGTTTTGAAACCTAAAAATCTGAATACTGTAGGGTGAGTTATCCCAGAAAATTATTCTGTAAGACATAATAGAGGAAACATAGATCATCCTTAGTGTCTTGTGACACGATAGCTTTCACAGTTCTGACTGCATAATGTGCAGACTTCAATTTACACATTAATTGATCAATGTGATTTTTCCATTATAATGTTTCATCAGTAATTAGACCGAGATACTTAGTGCTTGAAATATTAGTGATGTGCTTTTTATCAAACTGATATTTAAATTAATTTCTTAACTATTTTTAGACCTAAATTTAGGTAGTGAGTTTTTTTTAACCCTTTAAATGCCGAGTTAAATCCCATCTACCCTTTGCTAGCATTGTTCAGAGCTCACCATATTTTCCACATTAACAGGTAAAGGGTTAATGATAGCAAGTTAGTTTTGAACCATTCATTTATATGTACAAATTCATGTTAATTTTTAAATCTTTAGGGCTGGGATATGTTATTCTTTGCTAGTGTCATCAGCATATAGGATGATAGCATTCTAAGTTCTTATTTTAGACATTTCCTTTATATAATAGTAGGAGTTAGGTATGTTAACACTTAATGTCGAACACAACTATATTTGTTTTTAAATATACAGGAGTTTACAACAACGACATGTTTTGGCTCTATATGTGGGCCTTCGTCAGGTTGTGGTTGGACTTACAGCTTAGGCTATACTAGCATGCGTGTAGTGGTCTTGGGGCGTAATGTGGCGGGTTTGAGATCTCATTATGTCATGGGGTACCGTGGTCCTGGGTGTATCTGGTTGGATATCGTTTTTCTTTATTCCCCATAGGGACTATTTCTTAT
>Ga0123353_10012851_pt1 | contig 11942 bp, 13 predicted proteins | sample TergutLab28metaG_3_FD_92763 | JGI IMG/M metagenome (GOLD analysis project Ga0123353, IMG submission 92763) | Labiotermes labralis P3 segment gut microbial communities from Petit-Saut dam, French Guiana - Lab288 P3 | ecosystem: Host-associated > Arthropoda: Insects > Digestive system > Gut ... | reverse complement strand
TTTTCCTCCCATAATTAAATTGAGCCTCTCATGGAGAGACTCTACAGATTTGCCTTTCGGCGGTTCTTCGGGTTTTGCCGGTGGATCGGGCGGACAGGCAGACTGTGGAACCTTGTTAGGCTCCAGCACCCCGTCACAGAACCCGAGGGCGATCGCCGTGTGGACGCTCATAGGTTTTTCCTCATCCATGAGGTGGGATAGCTTTGTGCGGGACAGCCCTGTCTTGATCTCATAGGCATTCAGGATCGACTCTTTGACTTCATCCAGAAGAACGCCCGCTTTAGCCATCTCAGACTTGTCGCCGATGGCTATTGTCCACGGATTATGAATGAGCATCAAGGCCGTGGGGGACATGAGGATTTTCGTCCCCGCCATCGCGATGACCGATGCCGCTGAAGCCGCCATACCGAAGATTTTCACCGTGACGTCGCTTGGATAATCCATAAGCATGGTGTAGATTTGACTCGCCGCGACGCAATCCCCGCCGTACGAGTTAATCCACAGCGTTATGTCACCTTTGCCGCTGAAAAGCTCCTCGCGGAAAGCGGCGGGGGTGCATTCATCGCCAAACCACACTGAATCGGCGATCTCGCCTTCGATATACAACTCCCGCCCGCCTGAATCGGCGTCGCGGGCGAAGTTATAGAACCTTTTCTTTTTCAAGATGTGTCCTCGCTTTCGTTAGTTTTGTAGGCCGCGCCCACATCGCGGAGTTTGACCATGTTGCCGTTCAAAACATGGATGAAACCGCCGTCCTCCTCAGACAACAGGTTCATATCCTCGAGAGCGCGGATATCGTTAACCGAATAGAAACCATTTTGGATGCCGGTGGAATAGCCCTGCATCCTCGACTGATAATCGCCCCGGAGTAGCCCGTCAAGGTTGAACTTGATAAAGACCATACCCTTTTCGCTAGGCAGCAGAAGCGATTGCATGAGGGACTGCTCCCACCTAACCACCCACGGATCGAGTGTGTATTTGACAAATTCCAGCGACTGCTGCTCTATATTTGAAAAGGACGACTTTTCGAGATCGCCTACCATGTGGGGCGGGACCCGGAAGATGCGGGCGATTTCGTTGATTTGGAACTTGCGGGTCTCGAGGAACTGCGCTTGATCTGGAGGGATACCGATGGCGTGGAATTTCAATCCTTCCTCAAGCAGGGCGATCTTGTGTGCGTTCTCGCCGCCGCGGTACTGGCTGTTCCAATTATCCTTGATCCGCTGCACGTCCTTGATCACGCCGGGATGTTCAAGTACGCCGCCGGGGTTGGCTCCGTTGGCGAAGAATGCCGCGCCGTACTCCTCGGCCGCGATGCTCATTCCGACAGCATTCTTTGCCATGGCTATCGGAGAATATCCGATCAAGCCGTCGAATCCTAAACCGGGGATGTGCAGGATGTTCTCACGACGAAGTTTGACCGCGCCTTTGTCGCTTTGATATGTGTATATGAGATTTCCATTCTCGCCCCGATCGACGCCCATCCTGTTGGGTAGAAGAGGATACAGCGCTACCGGCTGACCACGACCGTCGCGGATGATCTGAGCGTAAGCGTTGCCCCATAATAAAAGATGACTCATCAGTGTCTCTCTGAACACAAATGAAGTCATCTCGGTATTAGGCTCGTCATGCAGCAGCTTATACAGCGGGTGGAACGGGATGCGCTCCTTGCTCCCATCGGAAGTGTATCGGTAGACATGGAGCGGCAGCCCGGCAATCGCCTCGGCAAGAATACGAACACAGGCATACACGGATGTCGTCTGCATGGCGGTCCGCTCTGTCACCGTCTTGCCGCTTGATGTACTACCGAACAAAAAAGAAAACCCGCCGCCGATTTGGTTCTTCGGACGAAGGCCGTCTGCCGGCTTATCACGGGAATTGAATAATCCTGAAAATATACTCATCAAAGATTGACCTCCTGCCAAAAACATGGTATAATTAATATGTTATCTGGTATGTACCTCTGGGTGGGTTCGACTCCCACAATCCCGAACACTCTAACCACTTCCGTCACAACTGTCGCGTCCTGCTTTTTTGTGGGAATCATACGCGAGCAAGCAAAAGACTCTTACTCTAAAATCAAGGAGTGGGTGCCAATGTTAATTATATCAATTGTTGCTCTGCTGGGTACTGCCGGGGGACTAGGTTAAGCCAGAGTTGTATAATAGCAACCACACCAGCAGAGCACACCCCAAAAATTCGAGCCGGAAGGCTCTTTTTTTATATAAAAAGGAGGCCTCTCTGATTATAGATACTTTCGCTGTTGTCGTTGCCGCACCGAATCGCACGGTCGAGCGCCATGACAGTACCCACAACTCCATCGATCCTCTCGGTGGATTTTTCCTTGTCGGGCTTGATATTGCCGGCCGGGTCGGTCTTGATAAAAATATTATCCATCATCCAGCGCAGAACCGGGTGTCCGCCGTGTGCGATGCGCTGTTCAAGGACCAGCTTCATGAGCTCCTTGGTCGGCGGAGACATATCCTTGAATCCCTGGCCGAAGGGTACTACCGTGAATCCGATGTTTTCGAGGTTCTGTGTCATCTGCACGGCGCCCCACCGATCAAACGCGATCTCGCGGATGTTATATTTTTCGCCCAACCGCTCAATGAATTTCTCGATGTAACCGTAATGCACCACGTTGCCCTCGGTGGTCAGCAGAAAGCTTTGCTAATCCCACAAATCAAAAAGCACATGATCGCGGCGGACCCGCAGGTCAATATTCTCATCGGGAATCCAGAAATAGGGTAGCACGGTATATTTATCGTCGTCATCCTCGGGCGGAAACACCAGAACGAACGCCGTGACGTCGGTTGTGGATGATAAATCCAGCCCGCCGTAGCAGACACGCCCTTCCAGCGACTGAGGGTCGACCGGGAAAGCACAGGCATCCCATTTCGCCATGGGCATCCAGCGGACGGCTTGTTTGACCCACTGGTTCATCCGAAGTTGCCGCAGACTGTTTTCTTCCGACGGATTTTGTTTGGCGCTTTCAACCGCCCTTGCGAGCGATTCTTTTGTAAATGTATAGCCCAGGGATGGGTTCGCCTTAATCCAATTCTTGGGATCAGCCCAGTCCTCGTCTTCATCCAGCGCGTAGATAACGGGCAGAAACGAACTGTCAGCCTTGCGGCCACTACGAATATCAAGCGCTTTTTGGTGCAGTTCGTATCCAACGGAATTTGTGTTATTGCCCGCTGTAGATATAAACAGATGAAGCGGCTGCCGCCGCGCGTCTGACGAGCCATGGGTCATAACGCGGAACATTTCCCTGTTCGCTACATGGGTCTCATCAAATAAAACCGCATGGCAGTTAAGACCGTGATGGGAGTAGGCCTCGCTGGACAATACTTGATAAAAACTGTTTGCCGCCGGATAAATAATGCGTTTTTGAGAATCCAGGATTTTAAGCCTTTTGCTGAGCGCGGGGCAGGCGCGGGTCATGGCCGCGGCTTCACGGTATATGAGGGAGGCTTGCTGGCGGTCGGCGGCGCAGGAATATATCTCCGCGCCCGCTTCCCCGTCGGCGACAAGCAAATACAGCGCAATCGCCGCTGCCATCGTCGTCTTGCCGCCTTTCTTGGCTATGGTTATATAACATTGCCGAAATTGCCGGTATCCGTCTTTGCCGATGACGCCGAATATCGTGCGGACGATTTCTTCTTGCCACGGGAGCAGAATAAAAGGTTTACCCAGCCACTCCCCTTTGGTATGCTTGAGCTGCGCGATAAAGGTGACCACCCTGTCCGCAAGTTCCTCATCATAACGCGACGTAGGGAGCATGAACTCACGCGCCAGCTTTGGGATTTTCGGTTTAGCCATTCTCACATACACTTCCTCGCAACAAAACAAAAGAGCCTCCGCAGAAGCCCTTTTGATATTGGTTGTATTTATGCTATTTCAGTTTACGCACGGGCGAACTACTTTCGGGGATGGGTTATATATAATGGAAAGCCAGTCACAAAAAAAGAGCCATCGGCTCTCACTACGAGGAACAGCCCCGTTGCTTGGGGATGTCCTCTGTTGGTTTCTATTTTAGTTGTACTTTTGAATGAGAATGTTGTAAACCGCCCTGACTTCATCGTTGTCGGGCACCGGGATATCCCAACACCTGTCATAGTTGACAAGCCACTTTGTCTCACTGTGCTTGCGGATGGACAGTTTTGAGATGCGACCGTTATTCTCAATGCCGAACTCGCTGCCTTCCTCGTAATGCTTGACCCAGTAGTCATGTCCGACTTTTCCCTCAACAATCCAAATCGTTCCCTCACTCCACATCGCCGCCGACCTCCGTTTCTCCTGTGTTTCTGCGGCTCTCCTGCATGGCGGTGTATTTGGCGTTGGAAGCAAAGGAAGCATTGCCCGAAAGGTTTCTGCAATACCACTTCCGGCAAGCGGAATATTCGGGCCCGTTCATGCCGATTTTGACTAAAAACGCCCTGAGTGCAAATTTTTCACTCTCCACCTTGCGCTCGGTTGCTGCGACCCGCTGATGTTTGCGAACGTACTTGACCATCGCGGTGGCAAACTGGCTGTGGATTTCGGCGAGCCCGGCCTCCTCGCTGTAAGGGAGCACAAACTGCACGTTTTCGCCGGTGTCGTAAATTTCGAGCGGTGCGCCGAGGGCTTTGGTGAGGAGCGACCGCTTACTTTCTGCAAGTTTCAGAATGTTCTGCACTTGTGTGTTGGTTAAGCCATTCTTCGGAATCTCCACCGTGATCGTGTCGGGCAACTCATTATCGCAATCCTCATCGGCTGCGTTCTCGCGGAAATCGCGCTTGATTGTGGTATTGTCCCAATAACCGGCTTTGTGCGTGAATACTAAAGCGAAAGTGTGATCGTCGCCGTAACTGTAAATCGTTCCGAGGGCGGTAGTGAAATATTCGCCATAGCCTTCAGCGACGGCTTCATCGCGGGCGGTGAATTCTTCTGTGATAAAGATTTCTCCGCGCGGTGTTTCCAGCGTGTAAAGTGCTGGAAGGTCGCGCTTGCTGACTTTGCCGTACTCGGTTTTGGTAGCGAACGTACCGTTAAGATTATGCTCGCGCCCGCTGGGGTCGATGATGGTCGGGGTACGATTCATGCGTTCGCACTCCACGCCATTTTCGTTGAGGGCTTCCACAAGGCAATCCATGATGCCTTTGCTTTGTTTCGGCGTATCGTCACCGCAATCCTCAACCGTGCCGACAAAACCGAGTTCCTCAAGCTCCGGCTCGAATCCCCGATCGGCAAGCCCGACGAAAAGGTTCAAGTCCCACTCGCCGGTGACCGTGCCGCTCTTGTCGATGTGGTAGCTGCCCACCTCGTAAGCCGCAGTTGGCATCCCGAGATATTTGGCCGGGCTTTGCGTGATCTCGCCGATCGCCGTGACCAGCTTTTTTCTTTCCTTACCTGTGACGTTGAATTTGAATTTCTGCATTGTTTCCGTTCTCCTTTTAAGTTAGTTTTCCGCAGGGCTATGCCCTTTTCGGTAACACCATATTAACTCTAAAAGGCTCATATAGCAACACAATTCTGATTTTTCGGATGTAGAACATATCGCGGACAACAGCCGACATATTGTGCATGTTACACATCGCGCTTAGGCATAAACACCCTGACCGGGACGCCCGTTTTATGGCAGTTGTCAATCACAAATTTCGTCCCGCGGCTGCGGCCGTCCCAAAAGGCCAGCACTATATCGGCGTATTCGATAATACTGATGTTACGTTTAAGCGGGGCGCCGCGCCCGTACTTGCCGTACTCCGGCAGGAACTCGGTCAGCTTGACGGTGTGCGCCAACGCATACTCCTTCGCGGAAGCATCCACGCCCCTCGCGCCGCCCGATACGATTTCAGTCGTGCCGGGCGGTAAATATTTCCCCAAATCCGCCACAGTCAGCCCCCTCGAGCCTATTACAGCCACTTTCACAACAACCACCCCTAAAAATTTATCAGAGTTACAACAACTCCATATCAACTCCGATTTCGCATTATAGCATATTTTAACTCTATAATAAAGCTATATCAGAGTTAAAAGAGGTGCGATATGAAAAATGAAAAACATTTCGGGCTGAGAGTGGATGCCGAATTATTGAGAAAGTTTCGTTTTGCCTGTGATTATGAAGGGCGGTCGGCAAACGCCCAGCTTCTTGTTTTGATGCGGAAATTTGTTTCTGGCCACGAAAAAGAACACGGCGCTATCCCGTTGAATGAGGATTGAGTTTTACGTAATTCACAATTCCGTCCAGCACCCAGCGGGCTACTTCGGTAACCACACCGTTCCCGGCCATTTTGTAACATGCCCCGTCCGAGTATGGTTTCGCCAGCCAGCGGCCGATTTGCTTGCGGCTTTTTTTCTTGCCAAGCGCTGAGAAAACCGATTCCCAGAAAGTATAATCGGTTTCGGTGGGCTCTGAAATCTCGATTCCGTCACACCAATCGGGCGGCAGGTTCATTAAAACAAGGCACTCCCGAGGCGTGAGGCGCCGGACGATGTAGCTTGGCGGGGCAGACGCCGCGCCGGGCTGATTTATAACCGGCGGGGACTTGTAATCTCTGGCTTGGAGTGTCGGCGATTGTTCTTTACACGCCTGTGCATAGCTGCCTGTGGTCGCGCATATTACCAGCCCGCCTTGGTTGCAGGGTGCTTGCGTGGATGTGTCAAGGGTTTTTGCCGTATTTGTTTCATAGACTCCGGTCTTGGGATTCGGGCTGTTCATAGCGTGTGACGCTACGGATGAAATGCCGTAAACTACAGGTTCGGTGCAAAGAGGGACACTGCTGCCTCCGACGCCCATCCGGGAATCAGACGGATAGTTTTCTATCGCCATAGCGACGCTGGGGTGATTGTCGCCGCCGTGCACAGCCGCTCGCAGGGTTGGGGCGATGTCTTCCCAAGCCGCGCGGCTGTTCTTTCTGACCATAGAGCCCGCCTCAAAAGAGCACGCGGCGCCGTCCGACGCAGAACAGGGAAGCCCCGCCTGATATTCCAGTGCCGCCCGTAACAGACCGGGGATTTCCTTGCCCTTGGCGTCAACCCGGCGGAGTATGCCCGAACAGGCGGTGTCGGACAGATAATATTTAGCATCAACATCGCGTTCGAGTATTTCCGAAAGGCGCTGACGGTGTATTTCGTGAGGACGGCTGGTTATTCCATGGAAGGTCTCGCCTCCCCAGACGTCAACAGCCCTTTGCATACGTTTTGCTCTGGCGTTGGTAATGCCGTCAAAATGCGAGGGACTAAAATACCGGCGGTTAATACCGACGATAAAAATCCTCTTTCTCCTTTGCGCCACGCCAAACTCCTGTGAATCCAGAATATTTGGATCGCATATAAACCCAAGATCAGAAAAAGAGTCCATGACGATGTTCCAGTCAGCGCCCCCATGGATGCTGAGCAAGTTTGGCACGTTCTCGAATAGAAAGGCCACGGGATACTCGCCCACCGTCGCCTCCAGCATCTCACGGATAACGCGGATAGCCTCAAAAAACAGCCCGGATCGCTCGGCGGATATGCCACCGCCCTTGCCCGCGATAGAGATGTCGACGCACGGGCTCCCAAAGGTCACTAGTTCACAGGGCTCAATTTCCCCGCCGTCTATATGTTTTATGTCACCTAAATGCTCCATATGGGGGAATCTGGCACGGGTTACGGCGATAGGAAATGGCTCTACTTCTGACGCGTATTGGGCGATTATTCCCAAGCTCTCGGCCGCCAGTGGGAACGCCCCGGACCCGTCGAACAGACTGAGCAACCTCACCTTTTCGCAACCTCCCTGACCAAATCGGCGTAGCGGAAGGTTTCTCCGTTTCGCTCGCAGGTGATGTCCTCGCCGCCGTTGTCCTTTATTTGAGCGTATCTGCGCAGAATCACCGAGGCGTATTTTTCATCCAATTCAAGCATGAAACAAATACGATCTGACTGCTCACAGGCCATGAGAGTCGAGCCGGAGCCTCCGAATGTATCCAGCACAATGCCGTTTGCCTGGCTACTGTTCTTTATCGGGTACGCGAGCAGGTCAAGAGGCTTACTGGTCGGATGCGAATCGTTTTTCTGGGGCTTGGCAAAATTCCAAATGGTCGACTCCTTGCGCCCGGCATACCATTTGTGTGTGCCTGATTTCAGCCAGCCGTAAAGGACCGGCTCGTGAGCCCATTGGTACGGTGACCGCCCCATCACAAAGCTGTTCTTCGCCCAGATGCACGTTCCCGAAAGATGAAATCCCGCCTCACGGAACGCCCTGCGGAAGTTCTCGCCCTCGGTGTCGGCATGGAAAATATACGCCGAGCCGCCGCCCTCAAGATTATCAGCAAGGTTGCGGAAAGCCGAAAGAAGAAAAGTGTAAAATTGCTCAGCTTTCATGCTGTCGTTTTTGATTTTTAGCCCACCGGTGGATTCAACCGCCACGTTATACGGCGGATCAGTCAGCACAAGATTCGCCTTGCGGCCACCCATCAGCTTTTTCAACGTGTCCGGATCGGTGGCGTCCCCGCATATAAGCCGATGCCGCCCCAGTGTCCAAACATCGCCGGGCAAAACAAAAGCCGCATCTTCCAAAGCGGCCGTTAAATCGAAATCGTCATCTTGCACATCGGGATCGTCGGGAGCAAGCAGTCTCTCCAATTCTTTATCATCAAAGCCAAGCAGGGATATATCGAAGTCCGCGCCCTGCAAATCGGCCAACTCAACCGACAGCATTTCGTCATCCCATCCCGCGTTGAGCGCAAGACGGTTGTCGGCGAGGATATATGCACGTTTCTGAGCGTCGGTCAGATGTTCCGCGAACACACAAGGAACTTCGGTCATGCCTTCCTCTTTGGCCGCAATGACCCGCCCGTGCCCCGCTATAATGTTCAGGCCTTTGTCGACGATAACCGGATTAACAAAGCCAAACTCCCGCATGGATGCCCGAAGCTGTAAAATCTGCTCTTTGCCATGGGTCCGGGCGTTGCGTGCGCATGGAATTAGCTTGTTTATGTCAACCTTTTCAAATCTCTCGGTTGTGGTCATCAGTTCCACCCCATTCCGTATTCCGCGAACTTCTCAAACCCGCCGAGCGAGCGGATGTAGTTTCGTGCGAACTCTACAATGTCCGCGAAAGGAACTTTTTTCGCTTCGCCGCTTTCGGTGATAATCGCAACCGCTTCATCGCCGATAGAGCAGTACGCCCTAACAAAAGCTCCCTTGAGTTCGCGGGACATTGCGTTAATACAAATGCTGACTGACACATCGGCTTTAGACAGGTCTTTGCCGTGAAGCCCGTTGGGATTGCAGAACGGCTGGTCGCTGCCGAGCTTGCGATTGGTGCAGCCCGTGTCGGTATCGGTGCCTCCAGTCCAATCGCCGAGCGGGTTTATGGTAAGCGTTTTGAATTGACAGAAAACCATATCTTTTTCCAACTCCGCGGCGGTGACATTGGATTGACATATTGTGGCGGCACCTTTCTCAAAGTCAAAAAGAAATTTGCCGTCAAAGGGGTAAACCATGCCGAGAGCGTGAACCAGCTTGGTGGCCTTGGCGTAGTCTTCATTCCATTTTGCCGTAAACACGCCGTTGTCGCCACAGCGGAATCCCGCGCGCTGGTTCTCTGACAAATGAGGGTCTTGCGTTACTTGAATAAAATCGGTGTCCTCGGCGGGGACGCCTGAGATGCGCTTCACAATCCTTTCGATGATGCCGTCTTCAAGCGTTACGCTCGTTTCCGCGATGACTGTCGCCCTGCCGTGTCCCACAAGAGCCTCCACAGCGATTTGGGGATTGTCATCGAGTGTGTAGGCATAATCCACAATCGCGCCCGCGATGCGGTCGGCCACTTTGTCGGGATGACACTTGTTTACTTTTTCAATCATTGCTAAGACTCCAATCTGTTATTTACCCCGCCTTGAGCGGAGCAGATGCTCCATCACATCGTCTTGGGGATTGCTACCTTCAAAGGGGCTGGCGCAGTTTTCTTTGACTGTCTGAAAAATGGTCGCCCACAGGCTGTTCGCCTGTTTCATGTAGGTATGCGCTATCGTCACAAAGGGTGAAGGTATCGGAGCGCCCGTGGTGGGATGTTTGCCGAGGAATCCATACTGGGTGATGGCGCGTTCAAGTTGTACCCATCGCCCGACGGTGTGAGAATAATGCTCCAGTATTTCAGAGGGGATCAATTGGGCACACTCGCGAGCCTTTAGCCAGTTCCACGTGTTTTCATAAACTTCGGCGGCGATGGTCGATTCGCCGTCTTTTTGACGTTCTGCGAGATACTCCTTAGGCGGTGGCATATCCGCACCCTGCAAGTCGGCTGCCGGAAAGTTTATGACCGTTATCGGTCTGCGTCCTGTGTTGCCCTCCAGCACCTTTTCGGCGAGCGGCTTTTTGGGTCTGCCCCCGTTGCCGGGCTTGGGTCCTCGTGTTCCCACGACCATCAACTCCCCGTAAAACTTATTCGAAAAATAAAACTTTTGAAGACTATTTTTGCTCTTTTTGCCCGTTTTCAGGGTGTAAGTTTCAGGGCAAAAAGCCGATTAAATCAAGGAAATAAACTTTTTGCCTATTACCCCGAAAACTTATGCGACTTTTCGCGCGTCACCCCACGGCCGTTACAATTTGTTCACACTTTAGAGATCTGACCCGCCCCTACCCGGTCAGGTTTTTCTCCAGCGTCCACCCTCTCTGGCAGTGATTCCAGAGTGACAGGGAGTACAGAGAGCCATAAGGTTCTGCTCATCGTGGGTCCCGCCCTGTGATAGTGGTTTGATGTGATGTACTTCTTGTGCCGGAGTGAGTTTCCCCTCAGCCAGGCACTGCTCGCACAGCGGATGAGCGGCGATGTAGCGGTCGCGAATACGCTTCCACGCTCCGCTGTATCGTTTTCGGACAGCGGGGTCGCGGTCGTAGCGTTCATACCGCTTAGCTTCGGCTTTGGCGTGTTCCTCACAAAAACGCTCCGCGCACAGTCGGGGACATCCGGGAGCGGAACAAGGTGTGGGTGGTTTGTGCGGCATAATAAAATCCATCCTTCTGGTCATAACGAAAGCCCTCGGAACTGCAGTTCCGAAGGCTCCCGCGTTATTGATAAATTTTCACTGATGCCAGTATATCATATCCAAACCGAACAGAACGAACAAGATCAATTTTTTTCTAAAAATCTGTTGTGGATCATGCGGACGCCGTCAGTGGTGTTATTTCCTCCAACCGAAAAGGCAACCTGTACCCAAGACAGCCCGCTTATATATCTCAGCGACAAAATTTGCCTCGTCAGACTGTCCTCAACCGAATTGATGTATCGGTTCAGGCGATTGAGTTCAAAAAAGCATTTTTTGATGTTGAGGTCTATAAGTCCACGCAGGTCGGCAATCTCCGCCACATACTTTGCCAGCTTATCATTTATGCCGGGTCCGCGCGGCATGCCGGTAATGTGGCTGGTGCAGTATGTAGCAAGGCTCTCAAGTTCCGCCAGCCTGCTCTGCTGATCTTCTATTTCCCGATTCAGCCAATAAAGCTGAGATAATTCCTTTTTGTTCATAAAGGGTGCATCTCCAGTCAATTAAGATTTTTCAGTATCTCTTTGACTTCTTCGACGCTTGTGACTTTGAATGCACACCCCTTTGCTTTTCTGATTCGCTCAATCGTAACTTCTTGTAACTTTGTCAGCTTTCCCAATGTGGTCTTTACTTCGAACGCCACGAAGCGTCCGTCATAACAGCAGATAATATCAGGAATGCCGGCCGTCCCATGTGGTCCGCCGTGCTCTTTCCACGCAAAGCAGCCGGGGATGGTCTTAAGGTACCGCATAATCGCGGCGACAATATCTTTTTCGAGCATATCATGTGTAACCCTGTAACCCAAGTAAACCAGTGAAAGCAACGCTTTATATATTTATCTATTTTTTATATATTCCCTTGCTTCTGGTTCATAGCGCAAGGAATACAAAAAACCGGTTTACACGGGTTACAGTTACTCCTTTCCGCCTTCCA
>Ga0123353_10012850_pt1 | contig 11942 bp, 10 predicted proteins | sample TergutLab28metaG_3_FD_92763 | JGI IMG/M metagenome (GOLD analysis project Ga0123353, IMG submission 92763) | Labiotermes labralis P3 segment gut microbial communities from Petit-Saut dam, French Guiana - Lab288 P3 | ecosystem: Host-associated > Arthropoda: Insects > Digestive system > Gut ... | reverse complement strand
ATTCCTGAAGCTCGCAGCCACTTTCACGCGCTCCGACGTATCAAGAAAAGGAGTCCGCTTATATGTGGCGATTGCCTCGTCTGTCAGCACCCCGACCGTGACTTTCCCATACTTCGCAGCTTGATTTATTATATCTCGTGATCTTTGCTCTCGCAATAGGGGATGTGAAAAACCCACGCTTGGGGCATATAATTGAACGTTAGGTTTGTTGACGAAGATGACCGGGTTTTCTATGACGCAGCGAAATGCACTGGTGCATATCTTGTTACTGGGAACACGCGGCACTACCCAAGCGAATCATTCATACTCACACCAACTGAATTTCTGGATACTTGAACAAAATCTCGCGCCCGGGTTAGGACATACGACGTGACGCTGGGGAATGATGCAGTTCACGAATTGCTTCTATTTTTTTGGCTGTGCTTGTGGTAATATTGATATGCAGATACCGGAATCCGCGCAGGAAGGAATCGCGGCTGAAGAAAAGCGCGGCGAAAGCGGACCCGAAGTTTCTTAGCGCTTACTACACGCCAACAGGCGAAAGGATAAGGCCACCATAACTCTTATGATACCATGACTTTTCTTATTATAATAGTGGAGTGGCTGATGTGACAGGCTTGTGATGGTTGACATCAGTAAAAACATGGTTTATGATGTTCAACATATACTTCTGTGATAACACGCAAAACACACATTTCCATTTTACTGTATACCGAAGTAGCCTCTGTGCGTGACGAAAAGAAAATGGATATGCGCTTTGAGAGGTATCAACCGGAGGTCCTCTACCACGCTTCAGCGCATAAACATATACCCCTTATTTAATCAGCGCATGAGGAAGCGGTCAAGAACAACGTCTTTGGAACTCTCGCGGAATCATTGGTTTGGCTGTCTGGTTATGCGCCAAACAAGGATATCGAAAAGATGCAAGAGTTGGTACCGGGGTTTGCAAATACGAATGGAAACGGTCCCGATATGTGATTATGTAACCGGCGTAATAACTGTTCGACATAGGGAGCATTTATGGGCAAAGGTATTCCGTTATCAACCCCAACAATGAACGGAACAGAGATTGAATATATCAGAGAGGCGCTTGATACAAACTGGGTGGCTCCGCTCGGACCGCATGTCGACGCTTTCGAGAAGGAAATATCAGCTTATGTCGGAGTTACTCATGTTGCGGCATTATCTTCCGGTACTGCTGCTATCCATTTGGCATTAAAAGCTGTGGGAGTATCGCCTGGAGATATTATCTTTTGCTCGGACATGACATTTGCCGCGACATGTAATCCAATCAGATATGAACACGCGGTTCCCGTGTTTATTGACAGTGAATCTGAAAGCTGGAATATGTGCCCAAAAGCACTCAAGGCTGCATTCCGAAAGTATCCTAATGTCAAAGCGGTCATAGTTGTAAATCTTTACGGAACTCCGGCCAAGCTAAATGAAATCGCGGAAATCTGCAGAATCCAAAAGGTTCCCATGATCGAAGACGCAGCGGAATCCCTGGGAAGCACGTTATCCGGCCAGCAAACCGGGAGTTTCGGACATATCGGAATCCTGTCATTTAACGGAAACAAAATCATAACAACTTCCGGCGGCGGCGCGCTGCTTTGTGAGGACGAAACCATTGTAAAAAAGGTACGATTCTGGGCTACACAGTCGCGCGATCCGGCCAGGCATTATCAGCACAGCGAGTTGGGGTATAATTATCGGATGTCAAACATATGCGCCGGCATCGGCCGCGGGCAATTGACCACGCTGGACGTGAGGGTCACGAAAAAAACAGATATCTATAACAGGTACAGAGAGGCATTCCGCAATAACGAGTATATCAATTTGAACCCTATCCCTAACGAATGCAAACCAAATCATTGGTTATCATGCATAACTCTTGCTGAGGGCAGCCCCGTTACTGCGCTGCAGATTATGCAGCGCCTTGAACAGGAGAATATCGAGTCGCGCCCGCTTTGGAAGCCGATGAGTATGCAGCCTTACTACGAAGGGTGCGACTTGATGACAGTTGCCAGTCGCCCTGTCAGCGCAGAATTGTTTTCACGCGGTTTATGCCTACCATCAGACGTGAAAATGACCGCAACAGAACAGGCTTCTGTGTGTGATACTGTCTTGGAAATGTTTTGAGGTGAGAGTGTGTACCGCAAATTTGGCAAGCGGCTGTTCGACTTCGTTTTCAGTGCTATCGGACTTATCGTTTTTTCCCCGCTGCTGTTATCCCTTGCGATTTTAGTGAGGATAAAACTTGGAACTCCCGTAGTGTTCACTCAGGAGCGCCCCGGACTAAATGGGAAAATATTCAAATTACATAAGTTTCGTTCAATGGCAGACTCCAGAGATAAAGAAGGAAAACTGCTGCCGGATGATCAGAGGCTGACCCGGTTTGGAATGGCGTTACGAGCCGCAAGTTTGGATGAACTACCGGAATTCTGGAATGTACTGAAGGCGGATATGAGCATTGTCGGGCCACGCCCTTTGCTCGTGGAGTACCTGAACCTCTATTCGGATGAGCAAATGAGGCGGCATAACGTACGACCCGGGCTTACCGGATACGCACAAGTAAACGGTCGTAATGCAATTTCCTGGCTGGAGAAGTTCAGGCTTGACTGCTGGTATATTGATAACTTAAGTTTCTTGCTTGATATGAAGATAGTATTCAATACAGTGGCAAGGGTATTCTCTCGAAGCGGAATAAACTCGTCCACGAGCGACACCATGGAAGCATTCATGGGGAATAACGACGAATAATGGTTGTCTATGGCACAGGGGAGTAAAAAGCTAATTAATTGCTGTTGCATAAGGTTATATATCTACACTACAGGATGAGTGACAGGGTGAGTAAAGTACTGATATTAACAAATAGCACATTAGGATTGTATCTTTTCCGCAAGGAGCTCATATCGGCTTTGATTTTGCAAGGTTATCAGGTATATGCTTCTTCTCCATATGACGGTTGTACCAGCGAACTCAAATCGCTCGGAATTACTCTTATTGAAACACAATATGACCGTGGAAACACGAACCCAATTCGTGATGTTCTATTGTTTTTACATTACAAGAAATTAGTGCGCGAAATAAAGCCTGATATTATTCTTGCTTATACTATAAAGCCAAATGTTTATGGTAATCTTGCAGCGAAAGGGTATAAAGTTCCAGTAATCAGCACGATAACCGGTCTTGGGGAGGTCTTTATTAGAAGCAGCCTGGTAAGTTTTATTGTGAAAGTGCTCTACCGTGCAGCCTTTAAGTCTGTAAAGTGTGTGGTTTTCCAGAACCGTGAGGATGAGCATATAATGCGAAGCGCCAGAATCATACATGATCAGAAAGTGCTATTGGTTAATGGATCCGGTGTGAATCTGATAGAGCATACGAGCTTAGAGTATCCATGCATCCCGATAGTCTCTTTTCTATACATCGGCCGTATAATGGAAACTAAAGGCATTGAGCAGTTGATTATGGCTTCTCGTCGATTAAAATTAGATAATTCCGGAGAGTTTTCGGTCACACTGATTGGCAGTTATGATGGAAATGTTAGGGAGAAAGTTGAAACGGCGGTTAATGAAGGTATTATATTTTATTTAGGTTTTCAATCAGATATAAAACCTATATTACGAAATGCGCATTGTATAGTTTTACCATCTTATTATAAAGAAGGCATGTCAAACGCGTTACTTGAAGCTGCCGCATCTGCACGCCCGCTTATAACCACTGATATCTCTGGATGCCGAGAGATCGTCGAAGACGGTATTAATGGTCTTATTTGCAAGCCTCGTGATGCAGACAGCCTGTATATTTGTATGAGAGATTTCCTCATGCTTTCAAATGAGCAGCGTAAAAATATGGGCATTGCGTCCCGACGCAAGGTCGAGTTGGAATTTGACCGTATAGACGTAGTTGACTCTATGTTAAGAGAGATCAAATGTCACTCAGATTGATTACGAAATGGAGGAGAAACCAGTAATGAAAGCTATCCTTCTTGCAGGTGGACGCGGTACGCGCTTGTATCCGGTAACGCTCGCTATGTCAAAACAACTTTTGCCTGTATTTGATAAGCCCATGATATATTATCCTCTCTCAATACTCTTATATGCCGGGATTAAAGATATCTTGATAATAACTTCTCCTCAGGATTTACCGCTTTATGAGAAGCTACTGGGAGATGGAAGCAGACTTGGCGTACGCTTCGAGTATGCTGAGCAGCACCACCCGCGCGGTATTGCTGAAGCTTTTCTGATTGGTGAGGAGTTTATCGGCAATGACAGCGTGTGCCTAATTCTTGGAGATAATATATTTTATGGTCAAGGTTTATCGGTCTATCTTGACAGGGCTAAATCACGTCAGAGCGGAGCTACCATATTCGGATACCATGTCCATAACCCCTCTGATTTTGGCGTTGTTGAGTTTAGCAACGATGGACAGATACTATCACTTGAGGAAAAACCTATTAATCCTAAGTCAAGCTATGCAATACCTGGTCTGTACTTCTATGATAACCAGGTCATAGATATCGCAAAGCAAGTGAATCCATCCGCTCGTGGAGAATTGGAGATCACATCCGTAAACAATGAGTACATGGCACGCGGACAACTGCATGTTGAAATACTTGGCCGCGGTTTTGCATGGCTTGATACTGGCTCTCCTGAGGCAATACTAAAAGCGGGGACTTTTATTGAGGCTGTGCAATCACGACAGGGTATGTACATCGCTTGCATTGAGGAAATCGCATGGAGGCGTGGTTTTATTAGCACTGAACAACTTGCAGCACTTGGTGAGCAACTTAGAACAACTGATTACGGTTCTTTTATAATTTCTCTAACTACAGAGATGTAACATTGAGCGTCTGGTATACCTTTTTTAACTATTCGACTTATTTTTTTCTAAGGAAGTACAACTTGTAGTGAATGGCAATGATATACTGCTTTCAATATTATGCTTATGTTATAATCATGAGCCCTACTTGCGGCAAGCACTTGATAGTATTATCATACAAGAGATGAGTTTCCCTTTTGAGATAGTGATAGGAGATGATTGTTCGACTGATGGATCGCGCAACATTCTAGTTGAGTATGAAACGCGGTATCCAAGTTATTTTACAGTGATATATAGACCCGAAAATATTGGCGCAACAAAGAATTCATATGACTTATTGACGCGAGCACAGGGTAAATATATTTCTATATTTGAGACAGATGATTATCTGATTGATCCGAAAGCGTTTCAAAAACAAGTGTATTTTTTGGAGAGTAATCCAGAATATGAAGGAGTAACTCACAATTTTGTTATTGTAGACGAAAGTGGCAATGAAACTAGAGATTATACAAGAAAAAATCATGCTCGAAGTAATATTTTCACGCTACAGGATTTCTTAAGGCATGGGTTTATTACTCGTTTAAGCACTGGTGTAATTAAGAACTTTATGCTTGACAACGGGGACTATAGTGTTATCAAAGAAGCTCATAGTATTATTGGAGACTTAATAGTACTATCAATTCTGTTGAAACGCAACGATATGTATATTCTTCCCGATTGTATGAGTGCCTATCGACACGTTGTTAAACAGGGTGGATCTAGTGCCGCTTCAATTCATGCTTCAAATCTGGGAAAAAGTCTCTATGAACACACAAGAATGTTTGATATCGCAGAAGCATACTTTAACGGAACAGTATGTTATAATTATATGAGAGCAAAAGATATATGTAAATATATAAGTTCTCTAGTTCGCCGTCGAGATGGTTTCACATTGTCGTGTTTACGCTACATGTTCAAACGAGCTAATAATACTACACGTTGGATAATCCTAAAGCTAATAATACGTTATCCCATGCGAAGAGTGTTCAGAGTTTTTGGCATACAAAAAGATCAGGTCCCGTAGACAAATGTGTGGTAGATGAAGTAAGCAGTATGGTTCTCATCAGGGTATTGACGAGTTAATTATAGAAGAAACATTATGAGTTCGATATTTGTCACTAAGCCATTATTTTAAGGGTACTTAATCGTTGAGCGGGGCTTTCAATCTTATAACGTCATATGATCAATTCTCAAATTGTATTAATCTTACGACCCAATTTTACGGGAGCTTAAAATGGGAGTTATAGTAAAACTCGGACGCATTTTTGATCGAAACACAATAACCAAACTGATAGCACTGCTTGCAGCAATAATTGTGGGTGCTCTTCTGGAAACTCTTGCACTATCAATAATATCACCGTTTATTTCCATTCTACTGGACAACGGAATAATAGAAACAAACATATATGTAAGTGCAGCTTATTATTTCTTGGGTTTTACCGCAGTTAACCCATTCCTTGCATTGTTAACGTTTTTACTAGCTGGTGTTTACATATTTCGAGGTGTATATCTTTATTTTGTATCAAAAGTGCAATTCCGTTTTATTGCACGGAGGCAAGCCACCCTGTCTGCCCGGTTACTTCAAAAAATACTTGGATTCTCCTATTTATATCACACAGGAAAAAATATCGCTGAGTTACAGCGGATAATTATTCTTGATGTCCAAAGAATGTTCGAAATGATTACTGCGCTATTATATCTTGCTACAGACTTCTTTATGACCTTATTCATGATGGTTTTTTTGTTTATTGTATCTCCGGTTATGACTTTATGCGTACTAGTAATGGCTCTATCATGTGTTCTATTGTATATAAAGAAATATCGTAAGAGGATTAGTAACGCGGGTGAAGTCAGCCGTAACGCACAGATAGGGATGTATAAATCGGTTAATCAGGCGTTAGGCGGAATTAAAGAAGTCAAGCAACTTCGAAGGGAAAGCTTTTTTACGTCGGTTTTTGTTAAGTGCAGTGATTTATTTGTTGATGCTTTTACCCAGTATCGAACATATGAAGCTCTTCCCAGACTGGTTATAGAGTCTGTATGTTTTGGTGGAACATTCATTATTATTGGTGTTCTAATACTAGCGGAAACTGATATTGCGGCTTTAGTACCGCAATTAAGCCTATTTGTTTTAGCGGCGTTTAGAATACTGCCAGCTGTATCTCGCCAGGTTAATTACCTTAGCAATGTGATTCACTCGCGGTCATCAATCGATGCGGTCTACAAGAGCTTATTTGAAGAAAACGATCCAAAGCCGGAAGATATCCCTCTGACAAGCTTCTCTGCTCTTAGCAAAGAGGATATCGTAATCAACAATGTATCATTTCAATATCCAAATACTTCGTCTCACGTACTAGAGAACGTGTCTTTGACAATCCCCGCACAAAAAACTGTTGCTTTCATTGGTCCTTCCGGAGTTGGTAAGACCACGCTCGCTGATTTGATTTTAGGCATCCTTGCCCCATCAACCGGAGGCGTGTACTATGATGGTAAATCGGTACATCATGGCTTTGAAGAATGGAGTGATCACATAGGTTATATTCCCCAGCAGATCTACTTGCTTGATGAAAGCATACGTGAAAACGTAGCTTTCGGTATTGCACTACATAAAGTCGATGAGTCTAAGGTCTGGCGCGCACTGGAGCAGGCTCAGATTGCAGATTTTGTTCGCGCATTACCAGATGGGCTGGATACAATTATCGGAGACCGAGGAATAAGGTTGTCAGGCGGGCAGAGGCAGCGATTGGGTATTGCCAGAGCTATGTATGAAGACCCACCTGTTTTGATCTTGGATGAGGCAACATCTTCTCTTGATAATGAAACAGAACAAGCTGTTATGGATGCTGTTATGGGATTTCAGGGTAACAAAACAATGATAATTGTGGCTCATAGGCTTAGCACAATTGAACATTGTGATATCGTATATAGAATCGAGAGGTGTTCGGTGGTTAGGGAGCGATAATAAGCTTTCCACTTAATGACTTGCTGAAGTAGCAGTTGATTGGTATAATGAAATCTGGTCTGAATATTAATACTATTGAGAATGTAATGAGAAACAAATACGAAAGCTCAACTGAAAATGGTGAAATAGTGTCTGAGCCAGTACGAGTATTACATGTGTTGGGTACACTGAACATAGGCGGAGCAGAAGGATATATAATGAATATCTTCCGCAATATTGATAGGAGCTTACTTCAGTTCGATTTTGCCGTACACACGTCTGATGTAGGGTTTTATGAACGCGAAATCAAAGAACTTGGCGGTTGCATATATCATGGTGCGATTCGTTATCGAATTATTAACTTCTGTATATGTTATCATTTCTGGAAGAGCTTCTTTAAAAAACACCCATATTCCTGTATACACGTCCACACTTATAATATGGCATTGCCAATACTCAAGGCTGCGAAAAAGATGGGAATAAATTATAGGATTTGCCATTCCCATAGCGCAAATCAATACGGTCTCATTCGTAAAGTGCATATTATCATTTCCAGATACTTCATTAGGAAATGGTCATCATTTAGAGTAGCCATCTCAGACAAGGCAGGTCGTTATGTGTTTGGGTTCAACTATAAAGTAATTGGTAATGCAATTAACACCGAAAAGTTTAGGTATAATGCTGAAAAAAGGAACGAAGTCCGACGAAGATTGAATCTTGGAAACGAACTTGTAATAGGAAATGTTGGAGGATTTCGAAGGCCTAAAAATCATAGTTTCATGCTTGACCTTTTTGAGAGTTTGTTACAAGTTCTTCCTGCTGCGAAGTTAGTGTTAGTAGGAGGGGGAGGTTTACAACAAAGAATTAAAGAAAGGGTTTCACAATCAGGGTTAGATGATAATGTGATTTTTCTCGGCGTTTGCGATGATATACCGGATCTACTTCAGGCATTTGATATTTTTCTTATGCCATCCCTATTTGAAGGGCTTCCTACCGCTGCGCTTGAGGCACAGGCTGCGGGGCTTCCGTGTTTATTGTCTGATACAATTTCGGTTGAAGCTAACGTATTAAAACCGTTGGTTAAATACTTACCTATTCAAAGAGGTACAACTCACTGGGCAGATGAAATAATTCAGATTGCTAAGAACCTGCCACCTAGAAGGGATACCTACGAGGAAATGAAAGCTGCAGGAGTTGATATTAATGATATAACTAAGTGGTATGAGGATTTTTATATTAACTTGACTGGCATCGGTAATGATAAGGAAAAGGTGTTCATTTGATTCGAGTTCTAAATATAATGGGTTCGCTTGAATGTGGTGGACAGGAAACCACTGTAATGTCCTTCTATCGAAACATTGACCGCTCAAAAATTCAGTTCGATTTTCTCATTACTGTTGAGGGTAAGAACTACTATGAGGATGAAGCGCTATCACTTGGTGCAAGGGTGTTTAAGCGCCCTATGCGCACAAAAAGCCCTGTAGGAAATATGCTTGGACTCATACGATTGCTTAAAGCACACCCAGAATTTAAGGTCGTTCATATTCATAACAGCACAACAGTGATTGCTATTGATACAATTCTTGCTTTGCTTTGCGGTATTCCCGTGAGGATTGCTCACAGTCGTAACGTAATGCTATCCTTTTCCCTTTTGCATAAAGTGTTCCAACCATTACTTAAAGCTACTGCAACTCACTGGATGTGCTGCTCAACTGAAGCAGGGTTATCAATGTTTGGAGCACGAGCAGTCATGAGCAAGAAATTTCAATGCTTCCCGAATGCCCGGGACTTAAGCCCTTTCCGGTTTTCACAAGACCGAAGATCGTTGCTTAGACAAGACATGGGTTTGGTAAATCATTTTGTCATTATTTCCGTTGGTCGTTTAGAGGTCCAAAAAAATCAGCACTTTCTTCTTGATCTTATAGACAACACCAACAGAAAAGACTCAAGTGTTGTTTTATTAGTTGTCGGAGAAGGTTCGTTACACAATGAGCTAGTAAGAAGAGCCGATGAGCTCGGGTTAGGGCGGGTTGTGCGATTCCTTGGAAGGCGCGATGACGTTCCTGACTTACTGCAGGCAGCGGATATATTTATTTTACCATCATTCTATGAAGGGCTGCCGGGTGTAGTGATAGAGGCGCAGGCATCAGGGCTACCTTGCATGATTTCAAATACTGTTACTCGGGAATGTAAACTAACTGATTCAGTTGAGTTTCTTCCGATAGACAAAGGGTCGGAACCATGGGCAGAAAAGATACTTTCATACAAGGGTTTTGATAGACATGATACGTTAGCCGATATACGTACTGCAGGGTATGACATTAGAGATGCAGCAAAGAAAATGGAAGAGTTTTACTTAGCTGAGTTGCTACCTTTTTCTCATAACTGATGCTACTTTGACTACAGTTTTTTCTAATCTACTATACTAGAGGTGAAATATGTATAATTCTGTCGAATTAAAGGAGTTTGTTATTCATTATCTGAGGAGGTTTCGATTCTTCTTGTTGTTTATGGTAATAGGGGCTGTTTTAGGCTGTTCTTATAAGCTTGTGCCTGAAATACCTATTATTCTCAACAGTGGATCTGATGTGTCACAAGAGGATTATCAAAAGCAACACGATATGTATGAACGCAACATGAGCCAACTGATGCAATACATGGAAATGACAAAAATCGAGATGCAGTTTTATGAAGACTATATTGATAATAGCGTATTATTCAAGATATCATTTATGGATAAACCCGAAGTTGTATTAACTGTATTTATTGGAACAGGTGAGCTGGAAAACGAATGGAACCCGGATACATTAAATCCTGTATCTCTTTATACTAATGTCTACGCTAACCTGATTGAAGCAAATGCTGCTGGTTATATTGCCGCCCACTTAGATAATGATCTCTCGGTTCAATATGTCAGGGAGCTCGTTTCATACAAGGTGTCGGGAAACATTATTACAGTAACAGTGACGCATCACGACGAGAGTATATCTGAGGAAATGATGGATTCATTAGAGTCATTTATCTTAGGACTAAAGCCTAGTGTCATTGAAGTCGCAGGTGTGCATGAGCTTAACAAAATTACTCGGTTTTCAAGAAATGTAATAGACTTGCCGTTGCGTGATAATCAAACCTCGACAAGAAATCATTTAATCACGTTGAATAATAATTTAGAGGATACCACAAAACGGATCTCAGATTTGAATCCACCTGCTTCCGTTATTTCTTCAAAGCGGGAAATACTTTCCAGTGCTATCAAATATGCAGTATTAGGTGCAGTTGGAGGGTTACTGATTTCTTTTGCGCTTGTGTTTCTATTTGATGTATCCTCCACCAGGATTACCAGCAGTTATGATGCTAAGAGGGTTTTTTCTATAAAGGTCCTGGGAAACCTGGACCTCAGAAAGTAATGAAGTAGGTATTATATGTTAAAAGTAATAGATCGTTGGATCGATAGTCTGGATAAAAATACGCACTCTATGGACTTAGAAGTTGAATCAAGGTATATAATGTCCCATGTTGTTGCATTGGCAGATGTTAGCCAATCTGCACACATTATAATAACTGGTTCTGTTGCGTTAGACGTACTAGAGAAAACGACAGCGCTGCTCATGAAAGCCTGTGAAGATATGGGCATTTCCACAATTTCATTTGAAATCGCAAAAAATGCTACATATATATGTAATAGCCACAACCAGTATATACTTATAGTGGAAAAGAAAAGAGAATCTATCATTAGCGATGTCAATAAGGAAATCGTTTTCCTTCGTAACACAGGAAGAAACATACTTGGAATGATATTAGTATAAGGTGGCAAGTTGTGGTACTGAGGACTGATTGGTTTAAACAATGCATCTTCTTGTTACTGAATCTTTTTGTTGTGTTTAGGTTTCCGTTTCAAGGTGTGATTCTTACGTTCACAGAGACCGGATATCTTAGTATATCTGTTATGTTTTTCATCATTTTAGCTATCTTTGTCAAAAATAAGAGAATCAACCTTGATTTTATATTTCGCACAGGACTTTTACGAAGAGATTTTTTGTCTGCATTTACACTCTATAGTGTTTTTATGCTTTTTGTTCTGCTAGCAACTGTCGCTCATGGTGAACATAGTTATGAAATGCTTAGAAGTGGCTTGCATGTT
>Ga0123353_10012849_pt1 | contig 11942 bp, 4 predicted proteins | sample TergutLab28metaG_3_FD_92763 | JGI IMG/M metagenome (GOLD analysis project Ga0123353, IMG submission 92763) | Labiotermes labralis P3 segment gut microbial communities from Petit-Saut dam, French Guiana - Lab288 P3 | ecosystem: Host-associated > Arthropoda: Insects > Digestive system > Gut ... | reverse complement strand
CATGAAACTTCTCATTGTACAGTCCCCCCTGGCCCCCCCCCCCCGTTTCCTGTCCTGTTATCTGGTCCCTCTCAAGCCCAAACACATCCCTCAGCATCCCAAAAAACACTGTCTTAATTAAACACCACGTCACACGTACGTAGGAAGGTATGGAGGTGGACCTCCATGTATTTTTAATTTTGGCATTAGGTGCAGATGTGCGGTCAGTTTCGTGTTTCGACGTGTTTATCCCATGATATAAAGAAGCCGATAGCCATATGGCAGGAGGTTAGACTGTCCGCACAGCAGGTCAGCACAGTGTGAATTACTGACCGCCACACCATAAAACAGCGCAGAGCAGCCGATCTCCGGGCCCTGTGACAGTGTGGCCCTGTTGTTCTCAAGAGAGTGATTCGAGACTTTATTTCAGATCACACCCAGCAGAAACTAACGCCCTTTCTAACAAGAACAAATGTGAATTTAGAAACCGAGAGGAAAAAGAATGTAACAGAAAACAATCTTATAAAATATTCTGTTCAAATTACTCCACGGAGAAAAGACCTACTTAGGAAGCTAATACTTCCCCACTATGCCAGAATTTTCATCATGTTCTATGGATCCCAGAAGTTCATTATCATCTTTAGGTGCATCATCTCCGTTGTGTTATAAGCAATTAGGGAGGGGGTGGGGTATGTCAAAACACAACTGTCTTGTATCCTATTTATTATGCTGACGACATGTTTCGGCCACTGTGGGTCATCTTCAGGTCACAAAAATGCATATAGAGGAAAACTACACAGAGTATGATCATAGTATAGGTGCATATTCTCTCGTTGAAAGTTTAGAATATGCACCTTTACTATGGTCATACTCTGTATAGTTTTCCTCTATGTACATTTTTGTGACCTCAAGATGCCCACAGTGGCCGAAACATGTCGCCGTCATCATAATAAAGTAGGATACAAGACAGTTGTGTTTTGACGTACCCCAACCCCTCCCTAGTTCATTATCATATTCATGACAAATCACCACCTGCCCCTAGCCTGGACGAGATTAATACAATCCATGACCTTCTATTCCTTTAAGATCTAAACCTAGTTATTCTGAATGCTCTCTTTCCTTAGGTCTCCCCACTATAAACATTTACGAACCACGCTTTTCCCCCACACTTGCCACACCTTGAGTTAACATTTGTTTTAAAACCAAAAAAAAAAAACCGGGAAAGTTAATAAAATTTAGGTGGCGGCGGTGGGGGTGGCGAGTAGCAGAATACAAAATTATTAGCCTGTCAAGCTAAATTAGACAATTTATTAATGCTACTACGAGATAATTCAGATAAAAAGTTATTACCCACGGACATACAAAATGAAATACTAATAAGAACACAAAATTATTGGGCTCACTTACTGACTTCTCTTTACATATCTTTTCCTCATCTATCGCTGTCTCAGTCCACACTCTCTACATAATCATTGAGCTACACAGCTGCCTCTCCTTCCTTATCTTTTCCTGTCAGTAGCCGACTGATGGCTGACCTAATCCTACAGACGTTTTCTCCCGCTGTGGGAAAGGCAAAGTATTCTTAAGCATTGTCAGAAACTGCTTAGTTTTATGCCCTGCAAAACCCGGGACACTTGACATCCCAATCGAATTTCCCGGAGCAACGGTACATACCTGTCTAAACCCCGTAAAGCCGGGACTCTTCTGGGAAAACCGGGACGAATGGAATCCCTGCTTATGCTGGGTCCATAACAATCTGTTTTTCCCCTTCTATTCTCATATAATTTCGTTCCTCTTTCTATTTAATGCAATGTGCATAGCATGTAAGAGGAAAAAATTACGAGTATATCCAGCACTACTCGACAGTCGTCAAAATATGTACATAATTAGTTAATAAGCTTAAAAGGAAAATAAACAAACAAATTGACAAACATAAAGAAAGTGTAAAAGCCACAGCGAAATACCATGTAGGCGTTATGCAGTAATACTTTCTGTTGCTACAACCATCTAGTGTTGGCGAAAAACTAATTGAGTATGGAGAAATAGTTGAAAGATACTGACATGGGAGACCACAGTAACCACGAAAAAAATCTCTCTCACTGCCACTTTTTCCACCACAAATTCCACTAAGACTGTCCTAGGCAGTGTAAGGCCTACGACTAACTCAAGAGTCATGGCACACCCAATGGTTGTACAGTGACTACGTAGACACACTGTTGCATGTTGCATGGTTTTCGTTTGCTGTCTACGTTGGTTTTTCCCATATTCCGTTCTACTTAGCTTGGTTTTCCTAAGGACACGGTGATGCTTAGTGATGAAGTCCCTAAAATGTTCATCCGAGTTCCTTAAACCCACTGCGTATAGGAAAGTACAAACTCAGACTGACCCGACATGTAGTTAAAGAATAAAAGACCAACTTGTTGTCACTGTCTATTTTATTTCACTTCTCATGTGCTGAACATGTTTCGGACATTAATATATTCATCATCAGGACCTTGCAAATGTGGTAATTCAACACCACAGTTTCAAGCTCCTGATGATGGATATATTAATGTCCGAAACATGTTCAGCACATGAGAAGTGAAATAAAATAGCCAGTGACATCAAGTCGGTCTTTTATTCTTCAACTATCACAATGATTCACAGTCCAATAAACGTATGATGACCTGACACAACTTACACGCTCGATCTGAAAGTATCCACATTCCGCACAGTCCGTATATTTTTGAAATGGGGCATTTCAATTTTCTCAAGTCTTCCAATATTAAAACTGCGGCGTTACGCATTATAACAGCCGACAGACTTTCGACCAGAAAACCTGCCTCTACTCTCAGGAGAAAGGGAGACGGCGAGTTCCTAAGCAACTATGCTATATATCTACCAAAATATACGGCGTTAAATCTTAGATTTTTAACAAGATTTAAAACAAACGCTCGGAAATAAGAAGAACTTGTTTCGCCAGAAATTTGAACTGCAACCAGCAGAATAAAAGAAAGGTAAACATCTCACTTATTTAGCAATTCAAACGATTATGTAGTTCAAACGATGGTACTCTGGTCTTTTACAACGTATATTGCAATATGATTGTTCAGGGGTTTCGGAATATCATGCTGCTTCCATCTTCAGGGTCCCTGAACTTGGTTCAAGCTGACGCTCACATATATAGTCATTCTGACCGGGATAAAGACATAATTTTTTTACTTTATTTCCAGAGATTTAAAACACGATATTACGAACGCGTTACAAAATAATCTCATGAAGAAAAGTCCTTCTTCACGCAAGCTTGTAGTGGTTTACCCAATAAAACAATCCTGCTTCAGTCTCAAAGCTTGTCAACTGCTTTGGCAAGAGCTTATAACTGGCTTCTACCACGAGCAACATCAATCAAGTTCACAAATTCATATACTACCTTCTAAGACCTTTTTTAATATTATCCTCCCGTCTGTGCTTAAATCTGCCACGCGATCTGTTCATGTTTTCAGACGCAAACTGTCACACACACACACACACACACACACACACACACACACACACACTACAACAGAACCCCCTAGATCCATCCTAAGTGATTACATCCCACTGGGAATTCAATTCTAATTACAGTCTCCTACCACACTTGATACATTCCACCCACATATCAGTCACCAGGGGTTTTGTAAAATGTAATTAAATACATTATACACGAGAAATGGCCAAGAATACACCAGCGTGCATGGCTCTGTGCCAATGTAGAAGTTATTTGTTATGGTTTAACGCTCCGTGGCGTACAGCGCTTCAACATAATGGATATAATTTGAAGAAAGTGGATTGTAAGTTAAATGTAAGGCAAGATGCAACATGACTTTAGCATAACAATTACAGTACAAAGCGTCTGTTGGCAGACATATGATGAAGGTGAGATATTAGGTTTAGACGGAGGTGAGATATTGGATATTTGGTAGATTGCAAAATGTCTAAATCCAGAGAAAAATTCCCACATGTAATTGCCATGTTTCTTTTGTAGCTTGGAACATAACGTACTTTTCAAATTCTATTTTCGATCTATACTAAAGTTTACAGCACGACTATTAACTGCAGAGTCACATCGCTGTACGAGGATTATAAACGACCTCTCGAATAAAACCAAGATCTAGCTAATATGGCATTGTTGAGTTTTGGCTCCGGATCTATTAGAAAGCCGAAAAACTTCTATGGCCAAGATTCTAAGCCAGTATCATCCACTGCTAATACTGACACAATATATCCGAATATCCATCTTAATATTGTCTTCCCATCTAGTTCCCAGTCTTCCAAGTGCACATTTCAAAGACGAACTTAGACAAGGATTTCTCTGCATTCCTGCCAAACTTTCCTTGCCTCGTACCCAATACCCCACTATATCTGCCAATACTACTATTTTAACAGAAATGTTGGGCCATTTCACAGATTGGCTCTTACAAGCGACGGTTATTAATACAATTATGTATTATAATGAAGTCCAAACGTCCACAACCGCCACAATAAAGACCATTACCGCACCTTATCCCGAATCAACTAAATTCAAACTGTTTCTGTAACTTTAATTTTAATATTATCTTCGCATTCACAATCTGCTAAGTAATATGAAGACACATTTTATTCTTCATGCGTGCTACATGTCTCATTCCTACATAATATCGCAGTTGAATGACCCAAATTTATGCTTCGTGTTCTAGCGCCCTTTCTTATGTATCTTGTTTCGAAGACCGAATTTCGTTTGTTTTCCGAAGCACTTCCGGAAAAATGTTGAGCCATTACCACAAACAAACCAAAGTTGCTCATCCAGCCATGGTCTCCTCATAACCACTGTCTTAACACCAGGTTACAGTCAATCCTGATAACATTTTGCCTTTGAAAGTAGTGACTAAGTTGTACGAATGATGTATAAATCTCCTCTTCATGCTTTGTTATTTATTTATGTATGTATTTACTTATTTAAGAGCCGGGATATCCCAGTCGGCATGATGACTACGCGGACAGCTGGATGACCCAGGATTCGTGGTTCGATTCGAGGTAGAGGTAAGGATTTGTCTTTTCTCTGTATGTCCAGACGTAATCTTGGAGCCATGTCCACCCTCCTATCTAATGCGTACCTCGTTTTGTTTCCCAGGTATAGAGCAGCCGGGGCGTGAGGTTTACCACCTACCTCAATCTAGTGCCGAAGTTAAGAATGACTAAAGTTATACCTCAATTCCCCTCTGTTCTCTTCATGGTGACAACTTTAGTCTTACTTTGTTATTACGGTTTACCGGTATTTGACGGTGTTGCTAGAAGCTCAGATTGTTGTGTCCATCGGCAGGATGATTAATGAAGAATGATCTGGAAAAGCTGTGGACGGAAGAAGTCGTGCCAAATTTTAGGTATCATTTCGATATTTGCCTCGCAACACGAAGAAAGAGCGCCTATTGACAATCAACCAGACTCTGAGTTTGAACCCGGGAACTTCCGAATAATAATAATAATAATAATAATAATAATAATATTTATTTACTGCAATTGGGTTTTCACCCGGTGGCAGTCGTTTTTAACACATACACAAGAACTTGAAAAGGTAAAGGTAAAGGTAGAGTATTTCTGTTACAGGCCCAGTGTGGCCTAGAGGGTGGGTAGAGTTATAGCTCTACTGTTCCATGATCGCGGCACTTGAAGGGGGTGAGTGTTCAGCAGCAGGCCCTGGCCGCAAATTACCCCCGGGAAAGACCCGGTACCCATTGATACAGGAGGCTGGGTGGGACCCAGGGCCGGTCTGGACGGGCGGAAAATCTCTTCCCTACCAGGATTCGATCCCGGATCGTCCAGCTCGTATTCAGTCGCTATACCGACTGAGCTACCCGGCCGACTCCGAATACGGAGGAAGAGAGTTAAATATGAAATGTTCTTACTTTTACTGCATTTCAGTGACTCCGATTAATATTAAGAATCTTGAACAAAAAATGCACTGAAATTGCAGTTTTCCTAACTTACACGCAGATAAAATTGTGCGTCGGAGAAGTTCCACAATTCTGAGTGCAATCTGGTACGGAATTTCCTTCTACGCCCATCTTCGTGACGTCATAACACCCGTACTTTCGGCATCGAAGCTGCACAAGCAATCAATAACGCTATTAGATGCAGCGCCCACAGTTGGACGGCTGCGTTTAAAAATGACATAAATTATAAAATTATATTAAAAAATAACATGGCTGATATTGGTACGTAGAGTGAGAACACATAATGGAAATGTTTTTGAAAATGAATATCATAGTACGTTATATTTTACTGATTTCTGAACAACAAATACTGACGAATTCGCAGCGTATAACAAACAAGATGCAACGTTTCGCAACTTATTTATTTCTGTAAGACGCTTTACAGGTTTCAGACGGTTTTTCCGTCCATCATCAGGAGCTCAAACCTGCACACACAGCGTCAGGTATTTGTCAGATCATTACTCCTACCTGCTGCTAGCCTGTACGGCAAGCAGTGGGTAGCAGTATTGGTCTGAAAAATACTTGACGCTGTACGTGCAGTTTTGAGCTCCTGATGATGGACGGAAAACCAGTCTGAAACATGTACATCGTCTTATAGAAATAACTGACTACGGGCTGGACGTTTCGGGATCGAGTCCCGGTGGGGACGAGATTTTCCGCCCGTCCAGACTGGCCCCGGTGCCCACCAAGCCCCCTGTAAAAATGGTACCGGGTTTTTTCCGGGGGTAAAGTGCGGCCGGGGCGTGCTGCTGACCACTCACCCCCCTCTAGTGCCGCGGTCATAAGAAGAGTAGAGCTATACCTCTACCCACCCTCTGGGCCACACCGGTCCTGTAACGGGAACACTTTACCTTTTATATATATGTACACATGCAGTGTAGTGTAGATAATATTACTATTTTCTTTCCTTTTATGGTTTTGAGAGGCAGATTGTAGCCACTGCCGACTTAGTGCTTGACAACAGATAAATAAGTATGCATTTCATTCCCGACAGGATGTTTGTTTTACCCAGGCAAGGCAGATCTCTGAGATCAGAGATCATTCTGATCGTGACCGTCAGTGGAGATGATGGTGACAGCGGATTCTGCATAGAAATATATAACTTACAGTCAAGATGCAGTGCACTTACCATCGATAGCACTTACTTTACTTCAGGTAAGCGTTGTGAATAATTCTTATATTCTTATAATAAAAGCCAACGAGATGCACAATTTCTCAAATTAATTTGATAATGTACTCTATATGTTATGGAAATGTCCACTGTCCATCATCAGAAGAATCTCAACATTGTATACACGCAATAAGTATTTGTCATGCTAGTTCTGTTGGCTGTCTGCTAGCGTGGTCAGGATGGAAGTCCCATCCTGCACGATCCTTTGAATGTCAAAATCGTTGTGAATAAATAATCACCAAAAAGTGAGCAGAGGAAAGATTTGGAAATGTTATGGTCTATTGGGAAAGTTTCGGATGAAAAAAAAACAGCATTAGGCGCGCAATAGTCCGTGCCAGCCCTGATGACGGCAGCGACCAGACCTCACTGGATACATCAGAATTCACAATGTTCATCAATTTTAGAAAATTTTTGTTTCGTAGATCTGTTGGAATAAAGCACAGTAGTTATTAGCATTTATGGAGTGAGTGTACACGCCGGTCAATGTGCATTGCGCAGCCAGGATCAACAAATTACTCTTTTCCCACGGTTACGACACACTCCAACATGCACACTAAACATCGAACAGAGAAATAACAGAATGATCATCTATCCAAAATCCCTAACGGGCCATACACCGCTCGTGGCTCCGTCATCCAAAAGACAAACGAGCAAAACGCTATCAAGTAACAGCGAAACCTCGGTGGAAAACACAATATTAAACACGGCAAGGGAAACAGACCGCCTTCTCGCACCCAAAAACCCGCCGACACAACAGCATATCCGACGGTAAATATGAATACAAGCAACTTCCCCTGGCGAACGACTGACGCACTTGATTCCAATTCGGAATCGAAGACACACACCACAAAATAAATTGCATCCTGTGTTCGATGAGTCTCTTTAGACAAATTCTGGGGCAACATGACTACATAAAAGAATGCAACAGCTTCCTTCTACACTACTAACCCCCTCTCGTAAAGAAATCCCATCATTCGATACATCTAATTAAAAAAATATCGTTACTAAACTATGTAAAAATCTGTAAAGGGTTAACTACATTTATTATAGAAGCCGGGGAGGTTCATTTGGTTATGAGTAGACCACAGAATGGAACATCGAGAAATCGGGGTTCGATTATCGACAGTGGCAAGACTTTCTTCCCAAAGTTTCCACACCCGCTCCGCAGTGCAAACAGCTTTCTATTCAACATGACTTTCTACGAAGATCAAGCAGGCAGGGTGTGAATATGACCGCACACCTTCACACAGTGCCGAGGACAAGAATGCGTGGAGTTAAGCCTCCAGTTAACCTTTACGAATACTACATGTTAGTTGATTATATGGGCGTATAGAGGAGTCCATACGACTTTATCTGTAGTTAAAGGAGAGGTTACAGAACAATTTTCAAAAACTTAACCTTATCTTACTCTTCTGCATGAGTTTCAAAAAAACTCCTACAGCGCAATTATATGAACAGTCTGCACTGTAACAGCTCCGCAAACTCACTGAATCAACTGAACAGGAACCAAAAGCGATACGGTCTTACCGACTCTCAATGAATTGGAGGGGCTGCACAGCCCTACACAGTGTTAGAACTCATATGATCATACCCTGGGTGCTGATAAGTCCTTAGCCCGACCAGAAAGGAAACAAGCTCAGAAGCATATTAGGGACGCGCGCGATTTCAACAACATCGAGACGCGAGCTGTCATCAAGTTTTTTTTTCTTTGCAAGGCAAGGCGCAAAAGGAAATTCACGCCATTCTGACAGAAACATTGGCTTAGTTTCCTTCTTGGCAGGGCTAAGGACTTATCTGCACCCTGTATGAGTTGCCCAGCGCTTGAATCGAAATCAACTTTCTGATTATGCTTCACTCTACCAAGTTATTCAATGCAAACACGAGAATAAGGGATCATGAAAAGAAACCCTTAACCAAGCAGTGTACTGTACATAGATGTTTGCTGCTTCGGAAGCGAAGATTACGTAGAAAAGTGCGTCAGGTAAACAAGAGTATCAATGAGAGGGTATTTCAGTGGATACACTTTTGTTCCATTAAAGTCGCTACATGTTTCAGCTGACTATCAAAACCAATATCGGGCCAAACACAAGAGCACTAAAATGTACAGAAAATATTCAGTTAGTACGAATGTCTTGTAAGTTGTGTCGAAAACCTGGGATCCCAACATCTCGACATCTTTAAATTCCATATATATGTATACACAGAGGACTACAATAATAAAAATGTATTTTTTTTAAAACTCACGGTTCCGTGCATCGCAATTCAATGTTAATAAAAATCCAACCAGATGCAACAGTATGCAGATATTTATTCACTGCAAAGTCACTCTACATGTTTCGGGTGTCACAGCACAAACCAGTCCCGATCAGGCCACGTTGGAGAGAAGTAGCTGTACCAGTATATGGGTACTTTATCAACTAATTCCATCCATTGCATCTTTCTATTACGCTTTTAACTATTCATATTTATTATCCAAAGAGTTTTTAACTTATAAATTTCCACGATATTGTATACCTAGACTTTTGTAAATATGTTAATGTACCGCCACCCATTACTATCTGCAGTTAACAAACCAACACACACTGTTAGTTCATTCCAGTTAATCCTTCTATTTTACAGTATGACCTATACCGGAGGTTGTGGTTACAGTTTTTAGTACTCCTGATGATGGGTGCTGTGATACCCGAAACATGTAGAGTGACTCTGCAGTAAATAAATATCTGCATACTGTTTCATCTGGTTGGATTTTTATTAACATAAAAATGTATATTACAACAGTTATTTTGTTATCTTATCTGAAAGAGTTTCAAAATATTTACATTAAAAACCTTCAAAATATTTCCGTTAGCCTGTGTGTCTATTATTGTAATATATTTTCAATATTTTGTGCACAAAAATTTAAAAAGCCTATGAACTATAGGCCAGCAATTCTTTCAGACATAAGAATGCAGTGCGATTAACCGAATATTTAAAGTTACCAGCATGGCACGGTAAGTTGCAAACTGAAGCAGGTGTGTCCGATGTAGAATCACCAAGTTGTGTCGATTGAAATACTATCTCACCATTCTTATAATAATACCAACTAGATGCAGTAATTCCTCAAATTTATTTTTGGAATAAAACTCTACATGTTTCGGAGAGTTCCTCTGTCCTCCATCAAGGAGTTTTCACTGTACACACAGCAATGGTATATGTCATGCAGTTTATGCTGACAGCTTGCAAGCAGGATCCTGCTCGCGAGCTGTCAGCAAACCTGTATGACATATACCATTGCTGTGTGTACAGCGAAAAACTCCTGATGATGGACAGAGGAACTGTCCGAAACATGTAGAGTTTTATTACAAAAATAAATAAGAGAAATTAGTGCATCTAGTTGGTTTTATTATAAGAATTTATCACGATGCACGGTCACCTGAACGTCAAATACTATCTCAGAGATTTTATAATTTTACAGGAAGAAACGTTACCCCCCCCCCCCACCAAAAAAATAAAGACTTCCAATTTGAATAACAGTGCAGGCAATTACAGAGATATAATCTTATTTCATATTATCGAAAAGTTCTGAAAGAATATAATACAAGCTCATACCTGATTTGTGGGAGAATTCTAGTTCGTATACATTCACAGAGACCTTTGCTTTCGTCACGTGTGTATTCGTTCCTCTCTTAATTCACATAGATAAGGCTAGCAACGAAAAGACAAATCGAATGCAGTTGTTTTTCTTCTCCACACTAACCGTTCGCTAATATCGAACCGAGTCAATTTTATATACTTAACATGGGACCACTTTCTTCACCAGGTTATGTCTTCGGTATATAGTCTGTATAGTTGATACAGCGTCTAACGTTGCTGGGAAACATTCGCATAAACACGCGGGCTAAAACGAAAACGTTCCGTACTAAAAACATTAAATTTTTATCGTTCTATAACTGTTGTTTTACAAGCAATGATAATATTTTTGCTCCCGCCGTGTGAAGTTATGTTTCTTAAGCACATACTTCTATAGGAACGATTCAATTGTGCTGTGTATCTGTAATAATACCATATCAGAACATACCTTAGTTTCAAATGTGGTTCTTGTGGAGCCGACACGATGACAATTTGATGATTTAGTCCATGTCATCATTGAACATTGTCATTTGTAGTTAGACTTTCGATGATTTGAAACTTCTTAATTGCCGCACATATATAAGTAATAATAATAATAATAATAAATCTGATAAATCGGTATCATAATTTAACAATTATTTAATCCCTCACATTACACTATTAACTGTTTGTTCACCAGCCACTGAGTTTCCGACAGCTAACGGTACGCCACGGTTAGAGCCCTATTCCAGCTGCCTGTCCCCACATGACTAACAGAGAAGAAGGTTGCGCCCCTACTGAGCAGTGCCAGGAGTCAGAGTCCTCTTACCACGACGGGAAACAACCCACCCACCCCCCCTCCCCGCGTTACCCCGGACCGGCGCGTTTAGCATCTCTGCCCACGAAGACGCATTTGACCGGACTGTGATGATTTGAGGTCATCTACCACGTTATTTCACATTAAGGTTTCTATAACTGTTGAATCAAAAAACCAGCCAGATGCCACTTGATATATTATTGTATTTCTTATAGGCTAAACATGTTTCGAGCATTAATATGCCCATCATCAGGAGCTCGCGAATATGATGTTGTTTACCATATTGGTCGTGTCCATCTTGGTTTGCTGTATGTTGGAGGTGAGGTGCAGCCTAACTGCAACTCACCTCCATCATACAGCAAACCAAGATAGACACGACCAATATGGTAAACAACATCAT
>Ga0123353_10012846_pt1 | contig 11943 bp, 6 predicted proteins | sample TergutLab28metaG_3_FD_92763 | JGI IMG/M metagenome (GOLD analysis project Ga0123353, IMG submission 92763) | Labiotermes labralis P3 segment gut microbial communities from Petit-Saut dam, French Guiana - Lab288 P3 | ecosystem: Host-associated > Arthropoda: Insects > Digestive system > Gut ... | reverse complement strand
TGAATCATGAGAATTGTCAAAGGTGATGTAATACATATACCATACCTGTAGGATGTCCTCTATGTATGATTCTCCCCTGCTCCATGATCCAAGCTTCACTTTTTCAAAGTCCCATGGTTTGTCTCCTGCAAATACAAATCACAAGTGTGACACCAGTGACAGCATGCACAAAATACAGTGTGGCAACTGAATGTGATGATATTCAGACCACTGTTTGATGAATTGGGTTGAATGTAAGAGACAGAAAAATTCCAGAATATTAGTAGTGGAATGTCATATGATTTATGCTCTTTATTTTTTAAAAATTACATCTCAGTGGTTTTCCTGGCATGAAATTCATTCCTGTAATTGTGATCTGAAATTAATCATTCTTTGCAGCAGACATTTATCAGTGAGTATAATTTTGTCCCTTGTGTGCTACGTAAGAATGTGATGATATTCAGAACTCAATTGTAACTAACGTACTGCAATGGCAGGAGCAAGTTTTATATCTTTATGCTTTTGTCTTGTGCAATTTCATGATGCTCTTAAAGTATGAAGTGGAATATGCCGTATGGGGATAGGCTGTATCCCCTTCATTACAGTACAGTATGGTATATGCACGATGACTAGCCTTAAGATGAGAACTGGCTCGTGAGACAATGAACATATGCCGTTACAGCATTTATCAAAAGTAAGTCAGTAGAGAATGCACACTAGAGGTTTAGGTATTAGTTTGGTGTTGGAAGACATGGAAGAATACCATCATGTAGTGTTAATCTGAACTAGGTATGTAATGCCATGCATTACAAGGCTGGGCCACTGACCACACTTTGCTACCTATTATAATTAATGCAGCAAGTATGCCATTCCACCACTCAGCAGAATATGTCATTCCTGCTTGTAGCAGCTCAGACTAAGTATGAAAGACTGATGTCAGCAGGCTTCTAACATTGCTATCATAAGAAGCGTTGCTACAACTAGGGAACAGATATGCGAGTGTGACAAAATTGTACCTTAAGAACCCAGGGAAATGGCAATTTGTAAAACATAAAGCATTTGCTGGTTAAGGCTATGCTTGTGAGACGTTAAGGAGTTGTGGTCTCCGTCTATGAACTTAAGCGACAACAAAAGGCCACAGCCATTGCCTGTTGGTCTGCAGTATGTCGGGTAGGACCCATTTCACTGTTGTAGCCTGCTAAGTGTCGAACTGGTGCTAACAGACCTTTAGGCTCCGAAACCCCTTGTAGGTTGTTTACTGGGAAGTCAGATCATAAAGGAACTTGTGTAGATTTGCTGTAGGAAGCAGTGTGTAAATATAGATTGTAGTAAGAAATTAAAATTTAATATCTTGGGAGTGTACACACCTACTGCCCTTTCCCAAGAGTACCCACAGTTTTACCTAAGGTAGAATGTTAGGCTATGCTAACAAACATTTTGACATGAACCAGAGAGAACCCGTCAGTAGTTGGAGCTAACAGGATTTGTTCCCTCCAAACGTTAGTTTATTAGGTGGTCAGTAGTTCACTAACATGTTAGCCAAGCCACAGGGTTGATGATGGAAGCCACTACTAGGCATCCCCACAGCAGGGTACACAAATTCCAGAATACTGGTATTGTGTTTGTGATCATTTTACTGGTGTGACAAGATTAGTCTGTAAAGCAGAGACTACTGATAAAGTTAGAAAAGTTGCGATCCAAAGTCATACTGACTATGCCAGATGTCAATGTGTTGCTTCAAATATTTTGTACAGAATTTGCACCACATTCTGCTTGATGACCTCAGTTTTCACACATATGAAATCCAAATTCCACAATGACATCTGGAAATGGATAAGAATGCCAGAGTGGTGTTCTATGGGTGGTTCAGGGGTATCCTGGATGTGAATGCTGTTGTTCTTCACAGACTGATTACGTCTGATGAGGCCCATTTTCACTTCTCTGGGTATGTCAATAAACAAAAGTGCCAGTACTGGTGCAATAAGCAACCACAGAGTGTGTTTAAAAGCCTCTACACAGTTCGAAAGTCACAATTTGGTGCAGAGTGTCAGCTTTTGGAATTATTGGGCCTCATTTCTATGAAGAAGGCAACTGTACAGTCACAATAACCTCAGCATGATATTGATCATTTCTGGAGATGGTGGAAGTGGATGCTGATAAGATCAATGTTGAACTCCGGTTTCCTTTAGAGGTGCTGCCTATCCAGTGCAGTGGATGAGACTAATGTTGATATGTTGTGGATTGGTGGTGAAAAGGTTGGGAATGTTAGGAGCTGGTGTGAGGAAGATGAAGGCACTGACTGCAGGTAGAAAGAGTGACACTGATTGGTAAAGCGAGATAGAATCTGACATGATTTGTGTTTTAAGTGTATGAAATGAACAGTAAAATATTTTTCCTTAGTAGGCATTTTATTTTTGGGGGGCCATCTTACATTTGGATACATACATTTTCTGTTGGCAGATGTGTTTTTTGCGGGTCGTCTTAAATTAGAGTTGTTATGCATTCAGGTAAATACGATGTGTACCTCACGGTTGGAACTGGGTTGTTGTGCAGTGAGTGGAATGAAAACACCTTCATTTCTTTTGTGGCTGGTCTACCCACTACAGACAGGTCTACCAACCGGTTTTTATTCACGGGTCCTAAACTACAAAGATAATAAGCTACTACACCTTAATTTCAATAAGAATGATTACATAAGGGGAGCTGTCTCAGTACAAAAGTGAGTATTGTGAACGTGTTTAATTATGAGTTCCCAACATCCTCCCCACCCTGGTCAACCTCCAAGGGGATGACCAGCTGTATGGGACGTGTAACTTGGCAGCCCTCATTTGTCAGGAGCACTACCGTTCTCACTTGGCCATCCCGTCCTTTCCGCAGCTCCTCAATGCGTGCCCGTCCCCACAAGTGTCTGGGGCGAGCGTCCTCTTGGATTAGGATGACGTCCCCTAGGCGGAGTTGGGCGACATTCCCTACTGGACGTTGAACCTCGTGGAAACTTCTCAGCTCCAACAGATACTCTTTTGTCCAATGTTTCCAGAAATCGTCAGACAGTTTTTGTTTCAACCAAAGCTCCTTGGCCAAGCTCTGCCTCGCTGTGGGCTCTGGTCCTGTGGGTATTGTGGTAAGCCCTTCTCCAATTAGGAAGTGCGCTGGAGTCAGTGCTGTGGAATCCTCGCCTTGCGTGATGGGCCTCGAGTTGACTGCGGCTTCTATGCTGATCAAGGTGGTGTTCAGCTGTTCCTCGGTGAGTCTTCACTGCCCCAGTACCTTTCGCAGACAACGTTTCACAGTGCCCACCATCCTCCCCACCAAGCTGCTCGTGAAGCGATAAATTTCCATACTATGCCATTATGGGCAAGAAACTGATGGGTCTTGGAGGCGGATAACTGCTTCCAAAGTTCGGAAAACTCAAAGTTTGCTGCGTGGAATGTTCTCGCGTTGTCTGTGTAGATTGTGTGGGGTAAACCACGTCTTCCGACGAACCGCTGGAGGGCCATGAGAAATTTATCCGTGCTCATGTCGGTACAGAGTTCCAAGTGCACAGCTCGAGTGGTGGCGCATGTGAAAAGAGTGATGTAAGCTTTGTGCATATCACTCCCCACCTTGATGTACAGTGGTCCAGCAAAGTCTACGCTGATAACGGCGAATGGCCATGAAGGCTTTACGTGATCAAATGGCAATGGTGCCTCTATTTGCTGTCCCTGTGGATTCTTCATCATTTTGCAAGCAAGGCATGTGTGCAGGACCCTTTTGACAGTTTGACGAACCCTAAGGATCCAAAACTCGCTTCGAAGCTGAGACAGTATGATGCGTACGCCGAAGTGATGTAACCGGACGTGGGTTTGTAGGATGAACAACTCTGTAAAGTGATGGGCTCCATCGAGTAGCAGCGGGTGTTGTTGCTCTCTAGAGAGGTCAGCGCATTGTAGGCGACCGCCCAAACAGATAAATCTCTCTTCCAAAAACAGGTTGAAGCGTGCTATTCTGGACCCTCGTGGCAGAAGTAAATTCTTCCAGAGCAATTGCAGTTCGGCGGTGAAAGCTTCCTCCTGAACTACCCTTACCCAATACATACGTGCAGCTGTGAACTCATTAGCTGTTAACTCACCAACTGATTTCTCTTTCTGATGGATATTGCTCAGGAAATGAATAATCCAGGCCACTGTACGAACCATTTACAACATGAACTGAACCTAGAAGTGTCGATAAGACTATTAGGCATGGTTGTTGTCAGAACTTGGCTTGGCTTCTTTTTCTCTTCGGGAAGAGAGTGACTCGTTGGGAGGGTTCCGGATGGTCAATCTTCTGCAGGTCGTGCAAGCCATGACGGTCCGCACCACCAGATATCCAGAGATTGTATCTGGTTGCCAAGGAGTCCCCATGAGAGATGGTCAGCAGGGTTGTCCAGCCACAGGCAGTGTCTCCATTGCGTGGGGTTCATGAATGTCTGTATTTCCGTGACTCTATTGCAGACAAAGGTCTTCCATCTGATTGGATCACTGTGGATCCAACCCAAGGTCACAATGGCGTCTGAACATAGTATTGCTTGCTTGATGTTGTAACCTGTCGCTGCACAGAAATAATGCAACAGCCGTGTCCCCACCAGGGCTGCTAAAAGTTCCAGTCGCGGCATGGTTACTCTTTTGACAGGTGCTAGCCTGTTCTGGCTAAAGGCTAAACGGGTCAGAGTTTTGTCGTCTTTAGTCAAACGAACGTACAAGGCAGCCCCATATGCCCTTTCCGAGGTGTCCCAGAAAACGTGGACTTGGAAATTCCCCTTTGAGGTGGCTAGCCATCGAGGGATGTGCACCTGTGACAATGAGGTTAATTTGGATACCCAAGTATGCCACCGTGCTCCAAGGTCAGGAGGCAAGAGCTCGTATCTCCCTGCACCAGGTGTCCTGGAATAACAGTTTCCCGACAACAGACACAGAAAAGTAAATCTGAGTGGGTTATAGAACTTAGCCACTGTTTGCAAGAGCTGTCTCTTGGTAGTAGGCCCTTCTGGTAGCTTCTCGGTAATTCCCTCCGGGTCAAAAGAGAAGCAATCAGTTTCTGTGTTCCAGCTTATGCCTAAAACTTCTGTCTGTACCTTGGTATCCTGGCCTTCAGCCTTCCAGTTGGTTTTCAGCTGCTCCGAGTTGCTAGCCCATTTTGCCAAGGGAAAATTAATCAGTTACATCAGTGCAGTCAGTTCATAGTATATGGTGATTGCGCTGTTGTCATTCTCTGCACCAGCTGCGAAATCGTCCATAAATGTGTTACTGTCTACAAGTGGTGCCGCCGTGGGGAATGTGCTTTTGTGCCTCTCAGCGTGTTCCCTCAGTGCTGCAGACAGTAAGAACGGACTACAGGTGAGGCCGAATGGTAGGCGGGTGAAGCAGTAAGTCATAATTTCATCCGTCATACGGCAGTGTTCGTCGCTATCCTGTGTTATCCTGTACCAAAAGAATCTGGTCAAGTCTCTGTCCTTCACGTCTAGGGACAACTGAAGAAATGCCTGGGTGATATCACTGATGATGGCTGCGAAGTGCATTCTGAATCTTAGGAGAATAGCGAAGATTTCCGGCAAAAGATTGGGTCCCATCTCTAGGATCCCTTTGAGAGAGGGCGCGTTGGTTTCGTGAGAAGACGCGTCAAAAACTAGCCTCCACTTAGTTTTCCTGTGCTTTTCTTTCTTCACTGTTTGATGTGGAAAATAAAACACCATGGGTGTCGAGTCCTCAGCAGGAGTGGCTTCCACTTGCCCTCTCGTGATGTAATTTAACATTTGATCGTGGTACATCTGTCTTAATGTTTCATTATTCTCAAGTCTTTTCGTCAAGTTGTTAAGTTGTTTCTCTGCGTTAAGTCTGTTACTCGGTAGGGCGGTGTCCTGCTTCTTTGGAAGAGAAACTACCCTGCGTTGACCTTCCACGCGGAAAGACGCTTGGAATTCCTCAAGAAGTTTCGAATCCTTGGTACTTAAGGTTCGATTGTGGTTGGCGGATATCCCAATGGTCTCCAAATCCCAGAAGCATCTCAGGTCATCGTCTGAGAGTGTGAAGGACTGATCTGAATTAACAAAGTTCACCACAGCCGAATTCACGTATGTTCCGGACCTATTACCGCTTAGTATCCAGCTCAGCATGGTGGGGACTAGCGCTGCTGATGTTGAAATACGTATGAGAAGACTGTCATTCACTAACTTCCAATAGTGATCGCCACCGATGAGAACCTCTATGGGGATGTCTTCGTGGGAATGAGTCTTAGGGTCAGCCAGTTGAAGTTTGAGGGTGGACGCAAAGGTCTTAACGTTTTGCGGGACAGATGGCTGGGCCGAAAGCGCGTGGGTGCTCTCATATGCAGTGATGGAAACCACGGATTGCTTCCATACCCTTTTTATATCGAATCGAACAAGTCTCTGCCGGCTCGATTGGGTGGATGGCAATTCAAATGCACAAACAGTTAATTCCCTTTCATTAATGGCTTGCAATTTTCAGTGTCTATCAAGTGCGCCGTGATGAAACTTGACTGGCTTCCTCCATCAAGTATGCAGCGAGTCTGTCTACTCAACCCCGTGGGTCCCATGATCCAAACTTATGCGGTTTGTAGGTAAGTGAAACCAGGTGATGTGACTTCTATTCTTCCTACTGAAGTGAAGTTCGTTTGGGCTGCTGGAGCCTTGGCTCTGATCCCATCGTCACAAACAGATACATGATGCGACTTCTTGCACCTAGCACAATTTGCCTTCCTCTTCTTTCCACAGTTTGAGGTGGTATGCCCCCAGTTGAGGCAGAGGAAGCACTGGTTTGCTTTCTTTATTCTATCTATTTGTCCGTTAACGTCCGTGATCTTTTCACAATCCTGAGCCCAATGGCTGCAAGATTCACAAAATACACAAAATGGTTCCAGTTCTTGCATGGTCTTCCATGCTGGCCCTAAAGACTTGGCGTGTACGTGAAGAGTCACCACTGCGGAAGTGTAACGGGATGAACTGGAAAGCTCACCACAGATCTTCTGTGTGGTGAGGGCTCCGTCCACTTCTTTGCCTAAAAATGCCACTAGTTGCAGGAAGCCCCCTTCTGAAACGCCTTCCCGCTTGGCGTGAACGATCCAACGGCAACATATGTCATCCGTGAAAGCGCGGAGTAGTTTCGGCGCAAGTACTCTGCTGTATCCATTTACGTCTTCTCTAAGTGCGCGAAGCGCCTGGAGGCGCCAGTTACAGTCTATGTACGTCGAATTAAGTGCCTCTGGGGTAGTGTATTTGATGGATGTTATGTCCTCCAGGTAATCCAAGTGGGCCTGAATAATAATCCTATTCTTGTCGCTGTAACGTGCATCAAGAATTTTCTTCGTCTCTTCATACGTTTTGGCGACCACGGCAATACCCTCGACCAAGTGCTTTGGTTCCTCTTCTAGGTAACCCTGCAAAAATAGGTGCTTATTGATTGTTGCTAGCGATGGATCATTGTCAAATGACTGCTCCCAAAAGCGGGCCCATGTCTCTATATCTCCAGAAAATGGCTCGAGCTTGATCAGGGGTAACCTTTTCATGGTGGATGGAGCAATTGGAGCTGACGTTGGTGCTGCCTCGCAGGCGTCAGTAATTGTAACATTCCTGGTCGAAGTTGCCAAATGCCTTTCCATCTGACATGAAGTCCGCAGGATGGCACGTTTAGCGCATTCTATGTATTCTTCACATATCTGTACATCCACATCGTATTCACTGTCATCAATGAGTTCGTGAACCTTGTCGTCTAGACTCGTCAGTAGGCCCAGCATCTCACGGAGTCTGTCATTATAGTATTCACAATCTTCAAGTGTCATAGTGTCACTGAACTTCCCTACTTCTGTAATAAAGCGTGTTATGTTGCCTCGCTCCCTCGCGCGTCTTCGCCTCAAATTGTGCAGCCTCTTACTACTTCCTCCCCAGTGTTCAATGTCGCTCATGTGTTGCTGCAAATTGTCTTCTGTAGTCTGTGGTAGAGTTTAAAGGGAGTAATAAGTGTAGGAACCTGCTTTATCGACTGAGCCACTGATGATCCACTGCTTACTTCTGGTTGACACAATTAGATGGCAAAACCATGCAAAACTGAAAGTGAAGCTGCTACAAACGTAACAGTTTACAGTATTTTCAAACGAAAGAAACTATTCCTACGATCTACAAACATACATCTACCAATACACTCCGTTATACATCTGCTTGAATACTGACACAGCTTCAGATGAAACTATAACCAAATCCCGCAAATTAGCTTGAACTCTCGGAAAAATGACCAACGCACTTGGCTGAACAAGATGGCCTCCAGAGCATCTGATTGCAGCGTTTAAAATGCTGGCGTTATCACTTCCCTGTAGTGCAACGTGAATTTGACGTGTAGCGGCAACCTTTAAATCATCTAGATCTTGATGCACAAGTAGCCGTCCCTGAGTATTGCGGGTTCTCGGCACCAGATTTATGTCGTGCAGTGAGTGGAATGAAAACACTCTTTTCTTTTCTGGCCCGTCTACCCACTACACACAGGTCTACCAACCGGTTTTTATTCACAGATCCTAAACTACAAAGATAATAAGCTACTACCCTATAATTTCGATAAGAATGATTACATAAGGGGAGCTGTCTCGGTACAAAAGTGAGTATTGTGAACGTGTTTAATTATGAGTTCCCAACATGGGTATTTAAACTTTGGTTTTGTGTGTTCCACTGTACACAAAATAACCCTCCGAAGATACTGCCTACTGATCTAGCAAAAAAAGATAAAAATGTAAATGCTACGCTGTATATGCAGTTAATAGCAACTGTGTGGTGGATACAGGTTTCAGTGGGGTTGTGAGCTATGCTTTTCACTTCATTCCCACAGGATTCCTCCTGGAATGTCCCATGACTGCTCCTAAGTACCCCCGAAAATATCCTATAGCTCTATACCTCAAATTTCACTTTCAGCAAGTTTTCACTATTTGGTTTGGGTCTGATTAATAAATATTTGGTAAGCCACTGAACATTTGTGTGTGTTGATACTAGACCACACTGGAATTGAAAACAAGCACATGTCTCAAGTAACTAAGTCAACAGCTAACAAACTGTCTCAGTGGTTTTGCTAAACCTTAATCATGGTAAAAGAGGTGAACACGAACGTAAGAAGAGGACACTCCCACCGTATTCAATAGAGCGTAATTGCTGAGATTAGTGGGGCTTCCAAGAATGCAAACAGGGCTGTACAATAATGGTTGACACATGTGCTATGTTGCAATGTACTCTGAACATTCCACCATGTGAGGCAACAAATGTGTCGCACAGCTAAAAAGGGTAAATGTTGAAGCCAAACCATTCCACTGACATGATGTTACTCATAATTACAAAGTTTTATGGTTTTCAAAAACGAGTTAAATGACAGGCACGTGAACAAATTGTAGACATTTATGTTTACACCAAAGGGTTGAAACATTCTTGAACCTTACCAACACAGGCTTCTGTTGCAAGGATGAACTTGTCAGGAAAGTTGTTGTGTGTGCGGTCCAGCAGGCTGGGTGGGAACAGAGTATCCCAGTACCAATGGACGGCAATGCCATCTATGTATTTTGCTGCCTCTTCATCGGACATTAGCTGCAATGAGATCAAATTGGCAACATGAATATATTAACCCACTGGAATTTCAATCATTACAAATAGATATAACTACTATGACTTGCCATGTTTATCCACCAGGGCAACAAAAAGCGCTGGTCATCAAGTGCAAGTAGCTTCACACTGCAGTGTGATTTCTTCAGGGTTGGTCCAAAATTATCCTTGATCCACTGCCTCTGTGACTGTGGGGTCCAGCCCATTGAATTGAACCAGTTCACTGGCAAAATGCCATTTATTGGCTCATTGCCAGTTGAGATGCCCCAGAATTCCACGCCCTGCTTTTTGTATTCATCAAGGAATCTGCAATATAGCAGAAGCATTTTAATATTCTTAACTGTATTTTAAAATACTTAATATACTGAACTGTAACAAGACTGAAAGTTACCTATCTACCAATCTATGCTGTGTAACATCGCAGAAGAACAAAGATATCACACACACAATGGCAGATGCCTGAAATCATGCACTAAAGGGACGAACACAACATATTCAGTTGAGTTGACTTGCTGCCTGTTTACACAATTCTAAAGGAAGATAACGATCCACAAATGGAGTACATCTATGGCTACAAATAGAGTGGAGTTCAATAGGAATCAGTATGGCTAAAAGAATTTCATGACAACTTTTAGTGAAAATCTCCGATATCTAATTAAAAAAAAAGTTCTATGATGTAGGCTCTAACAGTGGGTAGCAGAGAGATAGGACACATGGCATCCACTTGCCAACTTTGATTTACTTTACAAATAGTATCTAATAACCACGATTGAAGAATAAAATGAATAATACACAGTCTGGCATTACAGAGCCAGTTCTTAATGCTGTCACATCACATCAGTATTATAGAACCTGTTGTTAGTGCCACTACGTTAAGTTCATATGTCCACTAACAGAAAAATGGGATTGCTGTTATGTTATGCTGCTAGGCTGATGTACCATATAAGTAACATTAACAATCTGAAACCAATTTACTATGCATGCTTTCATTATATTATAAAAAATGGAACAATTTTTGGGGGTAACTCTTTCAACAGTGGGAAGATTTTCACTCTGCAAAAGAAAATCATCAGAATTATGGCCGGTGCACAAACCAGGACCTTCTGCAGAAGTCTATTTAAGCAATTAGAGTCTCCCTGTTCCATGCCATTATATACTTTCACAAATGAACTCCATTTTCAATAATCAGGAAATTTCTGCAACATATTCCTCTATACCTAGTATTAATACAACAAAAAAGCATCATCATAGACCAAATGCCAACCTATCCTGTTTTCAAAAAAGTAAATTCTATACTGGCATAAAAATTTTCAACACTTTACCACTTAGTGTGCAAACCTCAAGAACGACAAGGGAAAATTTCATGCAGCCTTAAGAAAATACCTACAGACACACACTCCTTTTACTCTGTAGATGAATTTTTTATGTGTACAGATGATTTCAATATTTTTGTAAAATGTCTGTAGTATCCAGGATAAGTGGGTCCCTGTCACCATGGCATGGCATCTCCTCAGGCTGCAGATGGAGGAACGGCCTCCAATATCGAGGGCAGCTGCAAATATATTGAATAAGCAATCACGGACAGCTGACACAGGGTGGTCCTTCAGCTTGGGGTTTGGGTAAGGTGCTAACAACTTCTCACCGTAAAAATGTACCATGTTACGAAATGTTCACACACAAAGCCTCGGACCTGGACTGATAGTCTGGTACAACATAAGCAACGGAAAAGGGACATGAGATTTGGTACTTATCCTACCAAGTATTCATTAAGAGCTGCTGACACTCTTGCTAAAGCAAAGCTACAGGATCTTCTTCACCACATGAAACTATTCTTGCCAAAGCTGATGGGAAAATATTGAAAAGAATTTCTTGATTTCCAAATAGGTCTTCTTGACAAAACTGGACATAGTGAGTAAAAAGGGGTAGCTGGCATATAAAGTCAAAGCAACTTGTTTCAGACTTCACTAGTATCAATCTAATTTTTTGCATCATCATTAATGTTAAAGGCGAAGTGTGCAGACAAGTATAACTGCCACATGGTTGTTTTATTATGCTTAATAAATATGGTTCCTATGCAAAAAAAAATTTATTTCACTTAATATGGAGCCATTACCAAGCATTTCATTAACACTTTGGCGCCAGAATTAAATCCCCCCCCCCCCAACCACTTTAAATGGCCGTTTGGCCATTTAAAGGGCTCACTGTATGACATATATATATGTCATTCTGCGCCAAAGGGTTAAGCAAATCATACCCATTAAAATAATTTTGACCAGGTTCAGACGCAGAGACCCCCTGTGTGACAGCGGTGGTGGTGGTGGGGGTGGTGGTGGTGGTGGTGGTGGTGGTGGAGGTGGTGG
>Ga0123353_10012845_pt1 | contig 11943 bp, 11 predicted proteins | sample TergutLab28metaG_3_FD_92763 | JGI IMG/M metagenome (GOLD analysis project Ga0123353, IMG submission 92763) | Labiotermes labralis P3 segment gut microbial communities from Petit-Saut dam, French Guiana - Lab288 P3 | ecosystem: Host-associated > Arthropoda: Insects > Digestive system > Gut ... | reverse complement strand
GCGCTCATCTTTATTTTGAATGTCCTGCTTTTCAAGCCGCTTCTCGGCATGATCGACAAAAGAAAAAAACAATTCGCTGACTCGCGGGCCGAGGTCCAACGTTTGCAGGCAGCGACGGACCGGGAAATGGCCGTCTATAAGGGACAGCTTTTCCAGGCCCAGGCCGCCGCAGTGGTGCGCAGGAACGAAATCATCCTGGAAGGGACCGAGGAGGCCAACAAGATCGTCAACGCTGTCCGGAGCGAAATCCCTGCCCTGATGGCTCAATTTCATGAGCGGATGGATGGGGAGCTGGCCGCGGCTAAGGCGCTCCTTGCGAATGAATCGCAGCGGTTGTCCGTCGAAATTGCCGAAAAAGTCTTGGGGAGGCCGCTCCGATGAAAGGTCCTGCGAACATCCGGTCCGCAAGCCCTCAGGGCGGACCCCTGCCAGCCCGCCACAGTCCGGGACCGGGGAAGCTCCTGGCCTTGCTGGTCTTGGCGAGCGTTTTTACCGGTATCGCCACGGCCTTTGCCTCCGGTGGCGGAGGGGAAGAAGGGAGCTGGGGGGATTTCCTCTGGCGACTGATTAATTTCATCATCCTGGTCGGGGCGATCACTTGGTTTTTGGCCAAGAAGGTGAAGGCCTTCTTGGCCGGCCGGCGCGATGAGATCAGGGTTGCCCTGGCCGATGCCGAGACGGAGCGGAAAGAGGCGGAAAAATGTCATCAGGAGACCATGGCCAAGCTCGAGAGGGCGACGGACGAAATCGCCCGGTTCAACGCCATGCTCGAGGCGCAGGGGCAGGCGGAAAAGGCGCGGCTCATAGAGGACGCCAAGAAGGTAGCCGGGAAGATTAAGGAAGACACACAGGCCAGTATGGAGCAGGAGTTCGCCAAGGCCTCCCGGCAGCTTCGGATCGAGGCGGTCCGGCTCTCTACGGAGATGGCGGCGGAACTCCTGAAAAGGCACATCCGGCCTGAGGACCACGAAGCAATGGTCGCAGATTACATTGAGAAGGTGGTGACCAAGCATTGATCACCAGCACCCTTGCCAAACGGTACGCCCGGGCATTCTTCGAGATTGCGGAAGAGGAAAAGCAGTACGAGACCTACTACAGTGAATTGTCTCTCTTTGCGGCGATCATGAAGGGCCATGGGGAATTGCGCGCCTTTCTTTCCAATCCGGCGGTGGATCAGCCCGGGAAGAAGGCGGTCGTGGAGGCATTGCTGACTAAACTTCAAGTTTCGCCGCTCACCGCCAACTTCCTGAAGCTGTTGGTCGACAAACGCCGGATCGGCATCCTTTCCGAGATTCAGAAGAATTACCAGGAATTGATGGACCGTACCCTTAAAAAGGCCAGAATCTCCGTGAAAACGGCGTTCCCGCTGTCCGTGGCGCTTTCCGCCCGTCTCCGGGAAGGGCTGGAGCAGATGACCGGCAAACAGGTGGAGATGACGGTCCAGGAAGATGCTTCCCTGCTCGGAGGACTCGTCGTCCAAGTCGGAGACACCCTCTACGATGGCAGCATCAGGACGCAACTGAACAATATCAGGAATCTCTTGGGGGAGGAAAAGTAGGGCATGGAAACCATCAAGGCTGAAGAAATCAGCGAGATTATCTCCAGGCAGATCAAAGAATACGAGAAAAAAGTCGATATCAGTGAGACTGGAATAGTCCTGTCGGTTGGCGACGGCATTGCCCGGGTGTACGGGGTGGAAAAGGCCATGGCCATGGAGCTGCTCGAATTCCCCGGCGGCATCCTGGGAATGGTCCTGAACCTTGAGACAGACAACGTCGGCGTCGCCATCCTGGGCGAGGTGACCCATATCAAGGAGGGGGACGTCGTCAAACGTACCGGTAAGATTGCCCAGATCCCCGTCGGAGAGGGTGTGCTCGGCCGGGTCATCGACGCCACTGGCGCCCCCTTGGACGGCAAGGGACCGATCGAAGCGGCGGAGTTCCGTCGTCTCGAGATGATCGCCCCAGGCGTCGTCTTCCGCCATCCAGTCAATGAGCCTATGTATACGGGACTCGAGGCGATCGACGACATGAGCCCCATCGGCAGAGGCCAGAGGGAGCAGGTCATCGGCGACCGCCAGATTGGTAAGACAGCCATTGGTATCGACGCGATCATCCGCCAGAAGAACACGGGCGTCAAATGTATCTATGTGGCCATCGGTCAGAAGAAGTCCACGGTGGCCCAGGTGGTGGAGAGCCTAAAAAAGCACGACGCCCTGTCCTACACCAGCGTCGTGGCCGCCTGCGCGAGCGATCCCGCCGCCTTGCAGTACATCGCCGCCTATGCCGGCTGCAGCATCGGCGAGTACTTTAGGGACCGCGGGCAGGATGCCCTGATCGTCTACGACGACCTCTCCAAACAGGCCGTGGCCTACCGTCAGATCTCGCTGCTGTTGCGCCGGCCGCCTGGGCGGGAGGCCTATCCCGGCGACATTTTCTACAACCACTCGCGGCTTCTGGAGCGGGCTGCCCGGGTAAGTCCGGAACTGGGCGGAGGGTCACTAACGGCCTTGCCTATCATCGAAACCCAGGCCGGCGATGTGTCGGCCTACATCCCGACGAACGTCATCTCGATCACCGACGGCCAGGTCTATCTGGAGCCTTCACTCTTTTTCTCCGGGATCCGGCCTGCGATCAACGTTGGCCTCTCGGTCTCCCGAGTGGGAGGAGCGGCGCAGGTGAAGGCCATGAAACAGGTCGCCGGGACCTTAAAGCTGGACTTGGCCCAGTATCGGGAACTGGCGGCTTTTGCCCAGTTCGGCTCCGACCTGGACAAGGCCACGCAGGCCCAGCTGGATCGCGGTGTTCGGCTTGTCGAGCTCCTCAAGCAGCCCCAGTTCTCCCCCATGTCGCTGGCCCAGCAGGTGATCAGCCTTTACGCTGGCACCCGGGGGTTCCTGGACAAGTACCCGATAGACAGGATCAAGTATTATGGGCCGCAGCGGTTGAGTTTTGTCGCGGGCAAGTATCCGGAGATCATGAAGGAAATCGACGAAAAACAGGAGATTAGTCCGAAGTTGGATAAGAAGCTCCGCGAGGTCCTCGGGGAATTCGACACGGTCTTCATGCCGGAATAGCGAGCGGGTCGGCCGATCGGGCCAGAGAGGCGAGGGGAACAGTTTTCCATGGCCGCACTCAAGGATATCAAACGCAAGATTACCGCTGTTCAGAAGACCCGCCAAATCACCCGAGCGATGAATATGGTGGCCGCCTCGAAGTTCAAGTCCGCCCAGATGCGGATGGAGAACTTCCGCCCTTACGCGATGAAGTTTATGGAAGTCATGAACAGCCTGGCCCTCAGGGTGGAGGCCGAGTCCCATCCGCTCCTTGCGGTCCGCGAGCCGAAACGGATTCGGATTATCTGCATGACCTCCGACCGGGGACTCTGCGGAGGTTTCAACAACAACCTCATCAAGTCCGCCGAACGATTCCTGAGGGAAAAGGTGGGCAAAGGTAAAGAGGCTGTTCTCGTCCCAGTCGGCCGCAAGGCGCGGGATTACTTTCGCAAGAAGGCCAGCATCATGAACGAACGGACTGACGTCCTCGGTCACTTCGACATGAGTCTGGCGGAGGAGATTTCCGATGACGTGATCGGTCCCTTCGTGGCGGAAGAGTACGATGAACTCTATCTGCTCTACAACGAGTTCGTCAACGTGGCCGTCCACCGGCCCACGGTAGTGCGGCTCTTTCCCGTCTCTTCGATCGGCCGCGATGACGAAGCCGGGAAGCGGATCGATAGCCTCTACGAACCCCCCAAGGAGGCCCTGCTGGAGAATTTACTCCCCCTGTACGTTCACGCCATGATCTACCGGGCCTTGGTGGAGACTTCCGCCGGCGAGAACGGCGCCCGGATGGTGGCTATGGATAACGCCACCCGCAATTGCGAGGAACTGATCCGGAGCCTGACCCTCAAGTTCAACAAGGTCCGCCAGGCGGCGATCACGGCCGAACTGATGGATATCGTGGGCGGCACCGAGGCGTTGGCGAAAGGGTAACGGAAAAGTGGCGTCCGGCTGGCTTGAACGCCAGAGAACCAATCCATTGTGATTAAGGAGAGTGGTATGAACAGCGGAAAGATTGTGCAAGTCATCGGGCCGGTCGTTGATGTGGCCTTTGGGGAAGGGCAACTGCCCAGTATCATGAACGCCATCGCCATCACCAACCCCACCATCAACGACCAGGAGGACAACCTGATCGTCGAGGTCGCCCAGCACTTGGGGGACAACGTGGTCCGCTGCATCGCCATGGATATCACCGACGGTTTGGTCCGCGGGATGCAAGCGCGGGATCTGGGCGGGCCGATTTCGGTCCCCGTAGGCCCCGAGTGCCTGGGCCGGATCCTCAACGTCGTCGGCCGCCCCGTCGACGGGATGGGGCCCGTTAACACCAAGCAGATGGCCCCGATCCACCGCGCCGCCCCAAGTTTCCTGGAGCAGGACACATCGGTCCACGTCCTCGAGACGGGGGTCAAGGTCATCGATCTCCTGGTTCCCTTTCCGCGCGGCGGCAAAATGGGGATGTTTGGCGGCGCCGGTGTGGGTAAGACCGTTGTCATGATGGAGATGATCCACAACATCGCCATGCACCACGGCGGTATCTCGGTCTTCGCGGGCGTAGGCGAGCGGACCCGGGAAGGGAACGACCTCTACCGCGAGATGAAGGACTCGGGAGTCCTCAGGCAGGCCGCACTGATCTACGGCCAGATGACCGAGCCGCCCGGGGCGCGGGCCCGCGTGTCGCTTACGGCCCTAGCAGTGGCGGAGTATTTCCGCGACGCGGAGAGTCAGGATGTGCTGCTTTTCATCGACAACATCTTCCGATTTACCCAGGCGGGATCTGAAGTCTCAGCCCTCCTGGGCCGCATGCCCTCCGCCGTGGGATACCAGCCGACCCTGGCGACCGACCTTGGGGCACTCCAGGAGCGGATCACCTCCACGGATAAAGGGTCTATTACGGCTGTCCAGTGCGTCTATGTCCCCGCCGACGACCTGACAGATCCCGCGCCGGCAACGACCTTTGCCCACCTCGATGGTACCGTCGTTCTCTCTCGTACGATCGCTGAACTTGGCATCTATCCCGCAGTTGATCCCCTTGACTCGACTTCCCGCATCCTTGACCCGAACGTCCTTGGCAAGGAGCATTACCAGGTGGCCCGGCAGGTCCAGGTAACCTTACAAAAATACAAGGACCTCCAGGACATCATCGCGATACTAGGGGTGGATGAACTCTCTGAGGAGGACAAGATTACCGTCAGCCGGGCTCGGAAAATCCAACGGTTCCTCTCCCAGCCCTTCTTCGTTGCCGCGCAGTTTACCGGCACGGAAGGAAAGTTCGTCCCTGTGGCCGAGACGGTCCAGGGCTTCAAGGAAATCCTCGAGGGCAAGCATGACGAGCTGCCCGAGCAGGCCTTCTACATGGTCGGCAGGATCGACGAGGCGGTGGCCAAGGCGAAGAAACTCACCGAGTAAAGGGGGAAAATGGGGATGGCCGAGGCGCTGACATTGGAGATCGTGACGCCCGAGCGGATCGCCTTTAAGGGTGTTGTTCAGGAGGTCACGATCCCCGGTACGGAAGGGGAATTCGGTGTCCTCAGGGGCCACACCGCTCTGCTGGCCGCCGTGGGCGAGGGGGAACTGAGCTTCCAGCAGGAACAGGGGCAGGGGAGGGTCCACTTTGCGGTCCATCAAGGCTATGCGGAGGTTACTTCAGCGCTGGTGACGGTCCTGGTGGAGTGCGCCGAACGCTCCGACATGATTAATCTTGACCGGGCCAGGCGGGCCAAGGAACGGGCAGAGGAAGAGCTGAGGAAGTTCTCCCAGAATGATATAGCCTGCAAGAAGGCTCAGCTGGCGCTTCAACGGGCCGTGACCCGGATAAACGTGGTCAAGGGAGGGGTGAGTTTCACCTAGGCTTTTTCGTTCGGCTCAATCGCTATCGCCACGACCTCGAATTCCCGGATGCCGCCAGGGGTCTGTACGCTGACCTCGTCGCCCACGCACTTGCCAATCAGGGCCTTACCGATCGGCGAGGTCACGGAGATTTGGTTCTTCTCTAGGTCGGACTCACAGTGGCCCACGAGTTGGTAAGAGATCTCCTTGCCCGTGTTGCTGTCGGCCACGGTCACCGTGGAACCGAAGAAAGCCCTGTCGCAGGTAAGGTTTTTCACCTCGATGACGTTGGACATGGCGAGGTTGTTTTCCAACTCCTGCATCTTGCCAAGAAGGAAGGACTGGCGCTCCCGCGCCGCCGTGTATTCCGCATTTTCGGATAGATCTCCGTGTCCCCGGGCCACTTCGATATCCTTGATGTTGGCGGGAATCAGTACGGTCTTGATATCCTCCAACTCGCGCTTCAGCCGTTCAAATCCCGCCTTGGTGATGGGCAGCTTCTCCATCGCTTCTCTCCTGCTTGGTTTTGTTGCAACTCCGCAGGCAGGCCAGGATCCATCGAACCTCCCACCGCGTGTTTTGTTTACTATATTAGCAGAGAATTTAGTAGAGAACAGGGTGGGCTGTCAAGGGGCAAGTGGAGACTGACAGCGGCGCGGCTTGCCATGCCCCGTGAACTATGCTAGGAGTAACACCCGGACTTACAGGAGAGGCCGGAGAACGACCAGAAAACAGATTGATGAATAATGATTGACAGATATGACAGAAATATAAATTATCTCCGCGTTTCGGTGACAGACCTCTGCAATCTCCGCTGCACCTACTGTATGCCCAGCGAGGGAGTTTCCTGGATCGACCACAGGGAGATCCTTCGCTACGAGGAGATCCTCCGCGTCATCCGGATCGCGGCCGGGCAGGGGATTACCAAGGTCCGCATCACCGGCGGCGAACCCCTGGTCCGTAAAGGAGTCGTCGAGTTCATCGCTTCGTTGCGGCAGATCCCGGAGCTTGCCGACCTCACCCTGACCACGAACGGCCTCCTCCTTGAGGACTACGCAGAGCGGATCCATAGAGCAGGCGTACATCGGATTAACATCAGCCTCGATTCGCTTGACCCCGCCAAATATCGGGCCATCACACGGGGTGGAGACCTGGAGACGGTCCTCGCCGGGATTCGGAAAGCCGAAGCCATCGGTTTCTCCCCGATCAAGATTAACACAGTGGCGGTCAAGGGGTTCAACGACGACGAAATCGAGGATTTTGCCCGCCTGAGCCTTAAACACCCCTATCAGATTCGGTTCATTGAACTGATGCCCTTGGGGAAGGCTGCTATTGAAAATGACGGCCGTTTTCTGGCCAACGATCGAATCAAGGAGCGGATCGAAGCCTTGGGCACGCTCGAAGCGGTGGAAGGCCAGACCTGGGCTAACGCGGGCCCGGCCCGGATCTACCGATTGGCCGGCGGCAAGGGCGAGATCGGCTTCATCAGCCCCGTAAGCCGCCATTTTTGTCTAAGCTGCAACCGCCTCCGGCTCACGGCGGACGGACACTTGCGCGCCTGTCTCCTTTCCGATGATGAGACGGACCTGAAGACCCCCTTGCGTACTGGGGCCGACGATGGGGAGATTGGGGCGCTTATCCGTGGGGCGATCGCCGGTAAGCCCCGCCAACCAGATGCTTCCTGCGACGAGAGCCGCGTCCGCAAGTGTGTTCGGGAGATGCAGGCTATCGGCGGCTGAAAGGCACAGGCCTGCGGAAAAGAGACCCTCATGGTGGCGGAAAGCGGATACAGATCCGGTGAGCCCAAAACCTTAGCGGTCGAGGGCTACCGGGGGGAAAGGATCAAGAAACTGGTCCTTGATCTAGCCTCTCCTCGGGCCGGAGAGCGCCTGCTGGATGTGGGTTGTCGCGACGGCGAGCAGCTCCTGCTTTTCCACAAGAGGGGTTGCGACGTGGCCGGGATCGACCCATCGCCTACGGAGGTCGAAGCGGCGCGCAGCCGCCTGGGCCAGCACGCCGACCTCCGTGTGGGGCCGCTGGAGGATCTCCCCTTTTCGGACGACGAGTTTGATCTGGTGACCCTGACTGTTTCCCTGGAAAGAGCCTCTGATCCAGGACGGGTCGTGGCCGAGGCCATCCGGGTTTGCCGGGGGCGGATTTTCATCGGCATCATGAATCGTTTCTCTCTCATCGGCCTGCAGGGGAAGCTCCTGTCTCTTTTTCGCCTACCCGCCCGGGAGCGGCACCGTACCCTTCCTTTCACGACACTTAAAGCCATCATCCGGTCGCAATTGCACGGCGTTCGGATCCAATGGGGGAGCGTCCTCTTTCTCCCCTGGCGCTGCTACCCCTCACGGGCCAACTTGGAAGAACTCTTGCCTGTGATAAACAATCCCTTCGGGGCCTTCCTGGGGTTTTCGGCGGCGGTTCACTTCTCCTATCGGACGGTTCAACAGGCCATCAGGGAGCCGGCATCCTTGAGCACCAAGATCGGCGGTCCGATGCCCGGCGTGGTCAGCAGGAGGGGGAAGCATGGTCCGTGAGGCATTGCTTTATGAAAAGGAAGAAGGTGGGTCCGTCCGCTGCGGACTCTGCGCCCACCGTTGCCGGATCGCGCCGGGCAAACGGGGCCTCTGCGCCGTCCGGGAAAATCAGGGCGGCGTCCTCGTGAGTCTCGTCTACGGCCTCTTGGCCGCCGAAAACGCCGATCCCATCGAGAAGAAGCCATTCTTCCACTTCCTGCCCGGTTCCCGGTCCTTTTCCATCGCCACGCTGGGCTGCAACTTCCGCTGTACCTTTTGCCAGAACCACGGGATCTCGCAACTGTCCAGGGAAGATGGCCGGATCACGGGCCGGCCCAGGGAGCCTGAAGAGATCGTGGCAATGGCCCTGGAAAGCGGCTGCCAAAGCATCGCCTATACCTATACGGAACCGACGGTCTATTTCGAGTTTGCCGATGCTGTGGCTGTGATTGCCCGCGAGAAGGGACTCAAAAATCTCCTGGTCACCAACGGTTACATGACGGCGGCGATGCTTGAACGGATGGCGCCGCACCTCGACGCGGCCAATGTGGACCTGAAGGCCTTCCGGGATGACTTCTACAACCAGCGGTGCGGTGCGCGCCGGGAGCCCGTCCTGGAGAGTCTCCGCCGGATGAAGGAGCTCGGGATCTGGGTCGAGGTGACCACGCTCCTTATCCCCGAGCTCAACGACAGTGTAGAGGAACTTCAGGGGATCGCCGGGTTCATCGCCTCCCTGGGCCGGGAGACGCCCTGGCATATCAGCCGCTTCCACCCTCATTACCGGATGACGGACAGACCGCCGACACCGGAGGCCTCCCTCCACGGCGCCGCGCGGATCGGCGAGGACGCGGGCCTGAAATACGTCTATTGCGGAAATGTCCCCGGCGATGCCGGGGAAACGACCTTCTGTGCCCACTGCGGCTTTCCCCTCATCCAGCGGTATGGGTTTGCCATTGAGGCGCTCCATATGGCCGGAGCAGCCTGTCCCCACTGCGGAACCTTGCTGGATGGGTTCTTTGCCGCCAGCGGGGCGGCCTGATTTCTCAATAGCCCGTTTTGTCGTTTTATGAGCTTGTGAAGGTTATCAACACGCTACGATCTCCATAGCTAAGAATTGTGGCGCCAGCTTACGGTCCCCTGGCTAATGGGCAAAATTTCTTTCCGTAATAACCCAAATGATCACATCCGGCTTGGGGAATAGTTCCTCAAGTGCGGGTTCAAACACCGACTGCCCGTAAAACCGGGCTTCTCTGAACTCCGCTATCACATACGGTTGAAGCGCAATGGCGAATGAATCGCCGAATATCCATGCGGTCTTGTTACTGGCGGCGTGGGCATTCCTGATCAGGCCGTTGCCTTCCCACCGAATATCCTGGGGAGCGCTCCACTGCAGCGTGAAATTGTCTCCCACAGACAAAGGAAAGCTTTTATACCCGCCGATGCCCACCAGGTCACCGCGTTTCTCCGGTCCATCAGCAAAGGAAAGAGACGGCAAGGGAGGCAACCCGGCCCATTCCGTAAAGCCTGCAAACGCTTCATGCGCTCCGCGGGCGTTCCAGTGTGTATCGGTTTTGTAGTAAAGAAGGCTGCCCGCGGATTTTGCCTCAATCAGCCGTTTCGCCGGGTCGTATACCAGAACTTCGGATTCGTTCAGGGAATCCACAAGGGGGGCAATAAAGCGCCGCTGGGCTGGTACAACTAGCGGCGGCAGATATTCAGGGTAGATGGTGGATTTATCAGGCCCGATGAATATAAAAAACGCCGCTCCGCATTTTTCCGCCGCATCGCGAATCTTCTCATAGGCTTCAGCCTGTTGATGCAAACGGTCGCCTGAAAGGATGATTCTGCCGACGAGTTTATCCACGCAGCGGGCCCAGTCGTTACCCAGAAACAGCCAGTTCTTTTTCCCCCGGTAACATTTATCGATATCCAGGTCGCTGTTCATGGCTTCATGAAACGCCACGGATAATGCAAGCAAGGAGGAACGCAAAGGGAACTGATCCGCGAAGAAAGCGTCAATACCCTGGAAATACCTTTTGATGTGTCCGGTCCGGAGCTTTGACGGCATCTCCGGAAAGGCGGAAATCCGCCGGCGCTCGTTTTCCAAATTCCCCGCCTCCAGCGCGACAAACGCGGCGACAGGCACAATAAACAGGAGTACGGCGAGCAGGCAGGATATAAAAAACTTGTTCATCAGCACCACCTAAAAATTAAAATAGATAAAAGGATTACGCGCCCCGGTGAGAAGCAGGGCGACAGACGCCACAGCCAGCAGTGCTTGCAGACAGTAGGCGCTCGCGGGAAATGCCGAAGCATTGCGGCTGGCAGGATCGGGAAGGAACTTGTCCGGCAGCAGGCACAGAACGCCGCCTACGGCCAGGGCGGCGCATGCCATAGGGTAATATGTAAGGCTAGGGCCGCCCGGCGTCAGAGAAAATACAAACATTTCTTTCAGGTATGCCCAGGCGGCGCCGATGTTCTCCGCGCGAAAAAAGACCCAGCCGACCAAAACAACAACCAGGGTATAGATCCGGGAAAGGAGTGCCGGCATCTTTTCCAGAAGACGGCCGGCGGGGAGCCGTTCAATAACCAGAAACAGGCCATGCCATACCCCCCAAAGAATAAAGGTGACATCCGCCCCGTGCCACAAACCGCAGAGGAAAAAGACGATCAGCAGGTTTCTGTAGGTAGCCTGCCTGCTCCCCTTGCTTCCGCCCAGGGGAATGTAAAGATAATCGCGCAGCCAAGAAGAAAGCGAAATATGCCAGCGCCGCCAAAACTCCCGAATGTTTGTGCTGGAATAAGGGCGCCGAAAATTTTCTTCAAAATGGAATCCGGCCATGGCAGCCAGCCCTATTGCCATATCGGAATAGCCGGAGAAGTCGAAATAAATCTGTATGGCGTAGGCCATGATGCCCAACCAGGCATCAAAGAAGTGCAGATTGCCAAGCCCGGACATGGAAAAGGCGGAATCGGCCAGCACTGCAACCGAGTTGGCGATAATCACTTTTTTATTGAGCCCAAGAAGAAAGCGGTACATCCCGAACGAGAGCAGATCCTTGTCGGGCCCGCGAGTGGGAAGGTCGTCTTTCACCTGGGTATAGCGCACGATCGGCCCGGCGACCAAATGAGAGAACATACAAAAATAGGTGAGAAAATCGAGCGCTGTCTTTGCCGGTTGAATATGGCTGCGGTAAACGTCTATCAGGTAACTGACAGCATGGAAGGTAAAGAAGCTGATCCCCAGCGGCATAAACATTTCCTTCTCGGCGAAGGCGGGAAGCACGAAGGACAGAAGCCAGAAGGCATATTTGCACCCGATCAGAACGGACAAATTGACAGACACAAAGAGCGCCATATAGAAGCGCGGATTTTTTGCTCTGGGGAGATAGTTTCCGGCAGTATAGTTGAGAATGCCCATGGCAAGAAGCAAAAAGACGTTGGTCGACTCGCCCCATGTATAAAAAAGAAGACTGGCGAAGAGCAAACCGGCATTGCGCAATGCTCTGGTCATGACACTTCGTGCGAGAAGAT
>Ga0123353_10012844_pt1 | contig 11943 bp, 7 predicted proteins | sample TergutLab28metaG_3_FD_92763 | JGI IMG/M metagenome (GOLD analysis project Ga0123353, IMG submission 92763) | Labiotermes labralis P3 segment gut microbial communities from Petit-Saut dam, French Guiana - Lab288 P3 | ecosystem: Host-associated > Arthropoda: Insects > Digestive system > Gut ... | reverse complement strand
TAAGAAAGAAAAAAAAAATGTTAAAAAAAAATTTTTTCCTGGGGGTTTTTAGTAAAGGGGTGGGATGGGCGGCAAACTGTTCCCAAAATCCCCTGGAAAGCCCCCCCCCCCCCCCCCGCTGCTCTCAGATATCCGCAACAGCACACTCTGTGGGACAAGAAGTTAAACAGCGTCGCTGATGAAGTCCACAGGCGTCTGGGATATGATGCATTACAATATTTGAGGTCTCTCCCGCCGCACCCGCCCGTTCTGATAACTGTAGTTGACTGCGTTTGAATTGTGATGGCACACGCGCAGAAACCAGATCTCGTCTTTCGGCGAAACGGAAGAGTTTTAAATTTTAAATTGAGCCATCCCCGTTGTGTATATATAAACAATAGGTGTGGGGGTCAGTCTATAACACAACAATATTTAAAGGTGTTTAATAATGACAAAAGTAAACTACATGTTTCGGCCTACGTGGCCATCATCAGGTTTACGTTCGAAAGTATAGTGGTATTTCTTTACAGGGTTGGAGTTCATTTAAATAGGCATGGGCGTCAGTTCAGTCGACTACTGGTAGCCTAGGTGTGCGCATCAGCGGTAGTAATGCTGGATACATCATGTCCCGAGGTAATGTGAAGGGTACTGTCTACCCACTCCATTCGCCAGTTTCCCCTTCACTTCCCCTCCCGTGCGTCACCGTGTACGATCACATTTCAACTGCACTCTGGTACGATTATGAGGAACACGGGGAATCGGCGGAATGATACCAGGCACGTAGCCAGACCATGAACACAGTGGGTGCAGAGGCTTCCATTGCACATGCAATATACGCACATACGTGTATTACGTTCTATCACGGTAAAGCCAGCACTGTACATGCATGGATAGACCCTGAGGGTTCCAGCAGGTCGAGGTTCCCAGATTTCAAGAAAAACGCCACAAGAAGACCGTAAGGTTGTCAGGCCTACTCATCGGCCGCCTTTACCCCCCACAAAATATTCCTGGTATTCATTTCTGTTACAGGTTCAGACGACCCCAGGGCCATAATGCTGCCCAAAGAATTACAGCAATAAATAATCCCAACGACCCCATTGGGAACCGAGCCCGCGACCTCAGCCAACTGGGCCACCGCGTATCCACCAATGAATGAGTACTTATGCAAACGTGGGATCATGTAGACAAAGTATAACCTGCAGTTCCCGAACTCCTTAAAACATTCATTCATAACGTCATTTGTGACATGCCTTACTATAGGGAATATCAGACACAAACCTTGTAAGTGCTTGTCGAGGACCAAGACGCCTTTCATCATCAAAGCCACTTACCACGACACAAGAAATGGATAACTACAACACTTCTCCACTCACAATCAAAGTTGAACAGCGCTACTATGTCCATAATTCCAACGACTGAAATATTTTAACACAACGCCAGGATTCACTTCACGTTAACACACTCAAAACGATATGACGTCTGCAGGAACAGCAGCTTTGCCTACGATCCTGCACGACTGAGCGAATTTACGGACGTACCTGCAGCCCACAACTACGGTCAAGCGCTATGCAGCTATTCCCAGCCATTTAGTAAATGTGCGCATAGCTTTAAAAATTTCGGAGCATTCGTTTCCTTGTTACGTCATCTCAAAACCTCACGTTTGTTTGGGTCTACAAGTTTTATCCGACTCGTTTTTATGGACGTACGACATTTGTTTCATTTGAGTCTACAAGATTCATTGTTTTTCTGGACGTATGACATGTTTCGCTTCAGTCTACAAGTTTCATCGTTTTTCTGAACGTACGGCATTTGTTTCATTTGCGTCTACAAGTTTAATAGTTTTTTTTCTGAAAGTATGACGTTTGTTTCATTTGCGTCTACAAGTTTCATCGTTTTTCTGGATGTACGACATGTTTCATTTGAGTCTACAAAATTCGTCGTTTTTCTGGATGTATGACATTTGTTTCATTTGAGTCTTCAAGTTTCATCGTTTTTCTGGACGTACGACATTTGTTTCATTTGCGTCTAAAAGTTCATCGTTTTTCTGGACATAAGACGTTTCATTTGAGTCTACAAGTTTCATCGTTTTTCTGGACGTACGACATTTGTTTCATTTGAGTCTACAAGTTTCATCTGTCCCGTTTTTTTTTTTTGGACTACGACATTTGGCTCACTTGTGTCTAAAGGTTTCATCGTTTTTCTACACGTACGACATTTGTTTCATTTGAGTCTATAAAATTCGTCGTTTTTCTGGACGTATGACATTTGTTTCATTTGAGTCTATAAGTTTCATCGTTTTTCTGGACGTACGACATTTGTTTCATTTGAGTCTACAAGTTTCATCGTTTTTCTGGATGTACGACATTTGTTTCATTTGAGTCTACAAGTTTCATCGTTTTTCTGGACGTACGACATTTGTTTCATTTGCGTCTAAAAGTTCGTCGTTTTTCTGGACGTAAGACATTTGTTTCATTTGCGTCTACAAGTTTCATAGATTTTCTGGACGCACGACATTTGTTTCATTTGAGTCTACAAAATTCGTCGTTTTTCTGGACGTACGACTTTGTTTCATTTGCGTCTATAAGTTTCATAGTTTTCTGGACGTACGACATTTCTTTCATTTGAGTCTACAAGTTTCATCTGGCCCGCTTTTCTAGACATACGACATTTGTTTCATTTGCGTATACAAGTTTCATCTGACCTGCTTATCTGGACGTAAAACATTCGTTTCATTTGAGTCTACAAGTTTCATCTGTCCCGTTTTTGTGGACGTACGACCTGTGTTTCATTTGCGTCTAAAAGTTTAATCGTTTTTGTGGACGTACGACATTTGTTTCATTTGAATCTATAAGTTTCATCTGACCTATTTATTTTTGCGCCGATCAATATTAAGAGGATGACAGCACAACACACCCAAGCCTTCATACAAAGCGTCCACTTTTAACCAAATTTAGATACAACAACAAGCTTTAAAGAAAAGCTCCAACGTCCAATTTTACACAATTCCGTACACCGACTTTCGCGCTGTTGCATACGGACACACAGATGAGGTTGAGCTAATGGGCACAGTTCTACAACTTCAGGTGCTGGAGCCATTCTGAAATTACCTTTCTGTGGAAACGCTTGAAGTCAAGAAGTCGCTCGTACTGATCAGCAGCCCGCACGCACAGCCTCATGGTAAAAGCCTCCATCAATTCTGGTCACAGGCGGCACACAGCAGCTGCTCGAACACTATACACTAAAGTCCGTAACACTACCAACGCCTTTGGAATAACACACGAAAATGTTTGAACACTTACACGCCTCAACACCATTACATCCGACAGTTCAGCTGCCTACTGAGTGCTGCCACCGCGCAAGCCGGGCTTTTACCTCTCCTCCACAGCTGGTCACGTGGTACGCTGGCACGCGCGCGCTCCACATAGCTTACTGTTTCTCAAAATAGACACATTCACACTGATAACCACCTATTACAACTTTTTGCTGCAACTCGCACTCATGTCGTGAATCATCTTTTACGGAAATTAACTGTACCTTGGTGACGCGTCAAAGTTCACAGTGACTAAATAGACACAAATGACGTTTATTGTCTGGATAGGTAAAGAATAGCCGTTTGTTTCTTTCTTTCTTTCATTCAGTCTTTCTTTCATTCGTCTGGTCTCAGTCTACCTACTCATTGTACTTGTAGACGGTACTGTTGCACCTTATCACACTCAATAACACATACAAATTTTGGAGGACTCCTCCGGACGAGGGATCGGCCCGTCGCAGAGAACTACCACCTGACAAAACACAACATTCACAAGAGTGACAGCCATGCCCCGGAAGGATGCGAACTCGCAATCCCAGAAAGCGGGCAACCACGGACCCAAAAATTCAACCAACGAAGTTATGATGGTATCTGGCGGTTTCTCCTAGTGCAAAAACTGTCCTCCCGTCCTAAGGGAAGAACATACACGATGAGAGTGTATGGGAACCGTCATGAGGTGAACAAATCCCAATTTTCAGGTGAGGCATCCCCGTTGTGTTTTCAATAATTAACAGAATGTATACAAGTTTACAGCCTAACACAACTTTATTACGCAAAATATAATCAAAAGATCATATCAGCGACATGTTTCTACTTCTTTATACAGCCATCTTCAGGCTGCAACTTATAAGGTGTTGTTTGATATAAAACTGGCAATGTCTTTAAAATACGAGACTTTTTTAAGTGTTCTAATAAATATGATGTTCATAGGACCGTGCATCGCAATATATTTCTATAGCAAATCCATCAAGATGCAGCAACTTCTCAGATTTGTTTTATTTTTGGGATAACACTCTACATATTTCGGACGGCCTTCCCGTCCATCATCAGGAGTACAGTACATACAGCAACAGGTATATGTCAAACACGTCCTGTGGTCTGCTTGCTAGCAAGCTGTACGTATTCTGTGTCTCAGTCGAAACGGTTTACTGCAAAGTATTAGGTTAAACAGCCCTGGTTATCCCCTCCCCCCCCCGCCCCCAAAAAATACGACCTCATTACAATGCCGCTAATAGAACATGGGTTACTAAAATGCAATTTGAATTTCTTACGACATGTCTATGATAAATGCTGCCTTAAGGAACGTTATGTCGTCTAGTCTGGTAAAATACTACGACATTTCACAGGATCCTTCCTGTCTCCACAGCAAAAGTAGATGCAAGAAACAGAAAACAGGGGCGTAAAAGAGGGAGATAGACTGCGTTTGAAATGTGATGGCACACGCGCAGAAACCAGATTTCGTCTTTCGGCGAAACGGACGAGTCCGTTTAAATCAGCGTCAGTTCAGTCGACTACTGGCAGCCGAGGTGTGTGCATCAGCGGTAGTAATGGTGGATACACCACGTTCCGAGGTAGTGTGAAGAGTACTGGCTACTCACTCCATTCGCCAGTTTCCCCTTCACTTCCCCTCCCGTACGTCACCGTGTGTCATCACATATCAACTGGACTCTATTGACACTATGGTTAATAAAAGATCATAAGCGACTTCACATCCCTGAAGGCCCCAAGGTCATTGCTCGTTCGTCCTGAGGGTAGTGAGAGGGTGTAGTCATGGTAAAAAGCTGAGTGAGTTGAGTGACTGTGGGTTTCGTAAAAATCGGCGCATAACTGAATTTCTATCCGCACTTCCCACATTTACTCTGCGATTCGGATGAAATTCGATATGCGATACGCACATAAGGCTGCTGATCGTGTGGCAGTTTGGTGAAAACCGGTGCAAGAAACGCCGTACTATTCTTATGGGAGTACATGAAATGACACAAGTGTAGCGTAGGACCGTACGGCATTTTGACAGTAACAAACCCCATACGTCATGCAGTACACCAATTCCAGTACAGCTCTCTACAGTTTTTGTCTGAACCCACTTCTCACTCCGACAAACATCTAGCAATTTACAGACCGTGTGCGCGCGCAGAAACTCGAACTGGCTCTTCATGAAAACCGGCAGTTAGTGCTGCCACATTAAAAATTAATTTAAAACTTTCAGTATGATCACGCAAAATTTCAGTAAAAATTCCACAGTATAGAAGCAGGTAAAATTCATTTTGCGGTTCTCCAGTTTTTACGTGCGGACAGGCAAATGACGAGGCTGGGAGCTAAATTTTTTAACTTTCCGTCGATAAAGTAAGAAAACACCTTTACAAAGAGCTACTATTCAGCTGGTGTGGGCCGGGATAGCTCAGTCGGTATAGCGACTCGCTACGGGCTGGACGAACCGGGGATCTAACCCCGTTGGTAGGGAGGTTTTCCGCATCCGTCCAGAATTACCCTGGGGCCCACTCAGCCTCCTATACAATAGGTACCGAGTCTCTTTCCAGGGGGGTAAAGCGACCGGGGCGTGGCGTTGAACATCCACCCCATCTAGCGCCGGGGTTAAAGAAAGAGTAGAGCTGCACTTCTACTCTCCCTTTAAACCTTCGCGGCCTGTTCTGGAGTGAACCTTATACCTTTACCTTTAACTTTCACTACTAAGCTGGCTACAATTTCCACCCTCACCGCCGACGGCCTCTTAAAATAATTTATCTCGCGATGTACAAGATGGCTTCTACGAATCAAGTGAGAATTGTGGAATTATAAGTGTGAATCAAAAAATAAGCAGAAAACGCGACATTACAACGCGGTGCCTGCGTACGAAATGTTAGCAACGTTCAACAGACACGATTCTTAGAACAAGGTCTGCGTTCACACAGTAACAATGCGACGCTCACCCACACGCAAAACCATAAATAAGTCATTCATTTCATTTTGCTAACAAATAAGGAAAGAATTTGAAGATGTCATCACAACGTGTTCCAGTTCCTGGCATCCCAGCGCGTGGTACAATAAACCCCATTACAGACAATTGAACTACCAACAGCTGTTCTTTGCCACGCAACAAACTACAGACCGAAGACCTGAATTCCTTGCATTCTCCAGTCTAAACGTAACAGCTGTTAACAGGTATGTGGCAGACATTTGTGCACCATTCGCATCCTTTAAGCAAACTAGAAACTGTGTATAATTTAACGGAGTGCGTCCAGTTCAGTTTGCGGAAACGTACGAAAAGAACTAGCTATCGTACATTATATATTGTACAACCCCCGTTCAACAGTATTACATAAGCAACATGAAAACTGACTTGACTCACAATGTTTTTACTGATTAAATAAAAGCAGTAAGTATTACATACTAGTATTATGAGTGCATGTCTGTGCCTTAGCTATCCAGCATGCAAAGCACATGCGCCATAAGCTGTGACCTGTCTGGCCTAACATATTCTTCAATATTATCTCAAGAACGGCACGATTTTCGGGGGGGGGGGGGTAGGGGAAGCTAGGGGACAAAAAAAACGTGTATTTTGAGTTTCTCTACACTTCTGTCTGAACATTCATTATTCTGGGAAGAAATCAGCGAGATATTCTCATAAATATACAGAGGTCTTCGCGTTAAGTACCCGTTATTCCTCTCAGATTTTAATGGAACTCGATTTTTCTCGTCGAATTTTCGAAAAATCCGTACATACCAAATTTCGTGAAAATCCGACCAGTGGGACCCGAGCTGTTCCCTGTGGACAGACGTAATGAGGCTAATAGTCGCTTTTCGCAATTCTGCGAACGCGACTAACAATACTCATTAATAGACGCAATTGTTAAGTTTTAAGTTGCCACTAGAATAACAGCGTTCACCGGGTACCCAACCTGCACGTACCACCAGACTGACCGCAAACCTAACATATGTCGGGTGACACCGTGATCACATTGTTTTGAACTCTTCACAAGCTGATGGGCCTTCTACACGGCAAATTTCTCCGCATTTATTAAGCCCAAACATTCGACTGTGCTTACAAAACCCTAACCCAGGCCAATTGAATCCAGCCCCCAGCATTAAACTACATTTCCATATGAACCACTTCAATATTTTTCTCCCATCTATGGCTCGGTCTTCCAAATTTCCCCTTCCTTTCAAGTGACCTTCCAAAAAAAAAAACTATATGTATATCTCATTCACATATGTGTGTTTCATGCTTGGCTTTAATTTCACCAGCATAACAATACTGTATATGCCGAAGAATACAATTATTGAAGTCTAAAAATACTGTGAATACTTTAGCGGAAATTACTGATTATTTTCGCAGAAATTATAACGATAGTATTGTGGGCCGCGTAGCGTAGTCGTTATAGTGACTGGCTACGGGGCTGGACGGTCCGGGGATCGAATCCCGATGGAGGCAAGATTTTCCGCACCTGTCCAGACAGGCCCAGGGGCCCACCCAGCCTCATGCACAATAGGTACTGGGTTTTTTTTCCGGGGGTAAAGAGCGGCCGTGGCGTGACGCTGACCCCTCATCCTCTTCTAGTACAGTGGTCAAGAAACAGTAGAGCTATACCTCTACTTCCCCTATGGGCCGTACGGCCTGTACAGAGCCTCAGTGCCTGTAAAAGGGTGCACTTTACCTTTTTTTATGACGATAGCATCGCCACACGTTGTGGATAAGCCTCACTGTTCCCCAGTCCACGGACGAGCACGGCTCTGACACAGTGGGCTTACTGAATTGTTCCAGAAACATAATACAGTTAATTAGTATCCGTGTCATTCGTGGTTCACCTCTTCATCAAACAATATGGCGCAGATGTTTTCTTATCGCAATCAAGATGCGACGATGACAATTAGAGACAGGGGATTTGTGTAATGTACGCACGTATTGAGACCTGTAAATAAAAGCCGACTTCAAAACAAATGTCATTAACTGTAATAAAGACACAAGCCGGGTCCGTTCTTGTTCCGTATTAATCTTTTAAAGCCTCCTGGTCACTTGATGCACTAACAGGTTTAAAATTCAAGAACTGTACATCCTCCCCACACTGTATTTATGTGTTTTGTGTTTATTTTGGAACAAACAGCTACGTTTGGCCTATATAACATAAACTGATTGGTTTTTACAACCGAGATGAAAAGTGTTTATTGCGCGGTACGAGCTGGACCTTTAAACAGAACAGTTCCCGCTTCGTCTGTAAAGGGTTAATCTGAAAATGCGAACATCGACTATTAGCATCATCGTGTCTGTCCGTATGCCCGCATGGAACTCGGTTGTCACTTGACGGATTTTCATTAAATTTGATATTTGAGGATTTTTCGAAAATCTGTTGAGAAATTTCAAGTCTCATTAAAATCGGACAAGAATAAAGGGTGCTTTACATGAAGACCAACATAAATTTTTGATCATATCTCGCTCATTTCTTCTTAGAATGAAAAATGTTTCAGACAAAAATTGTAGAAGATATAAAAACAAACATTTTTGTATTCAGTGACTTTTTTTTAAAATCGTGCAGTTTATGAGATGTGAAAAAAAAACACTGTAGAGCGGAGCAGGCCACAGATGAGAACACGGCGCGTGCGCACTGCATGCTGGATACCTAAAGCTACAAATACACACATTCACAATATGTTATACTCACTGCTTTACCACTGCAACAGTAGCTAGCAATGCACCTCCATGCTACGTTAATATGTACAATGCCTGTATTTTTATGAATACACAAAATGCGTCCGTAAAAGATCGCGGTTTTGGTGAATCGCGTCGAATGCTAGGAATACATAAATTACAGAGAATCAACAGTAAATCAACATTTAATATATGTCTAAGGTAGAGTTCACCCTAGAGCATGCCATGAAAGCTCGCTCCCCGGCTGCTTTACCCCCAGGAAAGAAACTCGGTATCCATTGTACAGGAGGCTGGGTGGGTCCCAGGTCTGGGCCGGAAGGGTGGGGAAATTATCACCTCTACAGATATTCGATCCCCGGACGGTCCAGCCCGTAACGAATTCGCTATACCGACTGCGCTATGCCGACCCACAAAACCAAAGCGCACTCCAACTAACTCGCTGGCTTGGGAAGTTGAAATAGCACATCGCGGATGAAATTAGAGACAATGACAAACGCCTGTTGCGAACAGTCATCGTTATTGGCAGTTACGACTATAGGAAGGTGCTGTATGACAGAAAGACCAGTCACGTGACGTAATTTTTAACACGTAAACACCATATATTAAAAGTCGTTTTACTATGCGTAACAATAAAACAAGCAGTCTATACTTATTTATTTAATTACTTCCTTACGTACTTACTTCCTTACTTAACGTACTTACTCCACGACCCTTCTTGAGAAGCTAAGCGCTTTTCAGCTAGTCAAGAAATTTTCCGCATTTTATGTAACCCGAAGGTTCATTACCGCATTCAAAAGTACCCGCCAACTGTCCCTATCCTGAGCCAGATCGATCTAGTCCATACCCCAACATCCCAATTCCTGAAGATCCACCTTAATATTTTTCTCCCATCTACGCCTAGGTCTCCCAAGTGGTCTCTTTCCCTCAGATTTGCCCACCAAAACCCTGTATACGCCTCTCTTCTCCCCCATACGTGTTACATGCCACGCCCATCTCATTCTTCTCTATTTGATCACCCGAACAATCCGTCTATACACAACACTTTATTGCAATAATCTAAAAAGTTACATGTTTCGGCTGTACCAGACAGTCATCATCAGGCTTCACGTTTCAGAAATATAAAAATGAAATCATACAGCTGCAGCTATGCATTAAACAGTAAAAACTTACAGCCGACATCTCGCCCTTACATAAAAAATATTCAGCCTTATTGACTTGCCATACCAAATGCGATTTTACTCTAACGATCACGTGCTGCCACCACCGAAGGCCAAGGGAAGCAAATATACTTCATGTACTTCCCATGGCTTCTGGTAGAAGCACCACCACCACCACCACTTTTGAATGCTGGCGTTTTTGTTGGAAAATGAATTCTTTGAGACAAAAACTCATAAAGGCAAAGGAGACTGCCATAAATGCCGAATCATAAGGTTTATAAAAATTGTTTATCTTGAAAAGATCCGTTCGGTAGTTCAGTAGATCATAATGTCGTACGCAAAACTTATAGTATTGATACATACTATTTTAAACTACAAAACACCTGCTCTGTTTGCTTAGTAACTGTAATAGACGCGGAAAGAAACACAGAGGGCGATTTGCATTTTAGTACAGATCAAACACCTCTTCAATATTCCAACCAAATAAATATTTTTATTTTTAATATATATTTTTATCACATCTCTCCTACATGTTTCGGTGTGTTGTATAAACCATCTTCAGGGAGAACCTTTTATTACTTGCACAAAACTATCTGTGTTTTACGCAACACAGAGTAAAAAGCAGATGGTTTGTGGTACTAATAAAAGGTTCTCCCTGAAGATGGTTTATACAACACACCGAAACATGTACGACAGATGTGTTAAAAATACGTATTAAAAACAGAGATGTGCATTTGGTTGGAATGTTGAAGTGTTAGAGGGAGCGCGAGTTAAGAAAAGTCCGCGGAGTACAGAAGCTTCAGCTGCGTTACTTCTGTTACTGTACCTCTGTTTCAAGTTTTACGAAATCTTCAACAACAGCACTGAAGGAAGCAGGCCCCCCCCCCACCCCAAAAGTCTAATGGTCGCTTTTCCCAACGTCTTGTGAACACACGTAAAACAGATAACGCTTATAGGAAAGCATTTACGCATAAGAGTAAATAACAATTCCCAACTACTATTATGGGCAGTTTTATCGTCATCTGATTACTGACACATTTATCAGAGGCATACATTCCTTCGACGACCCCAATTGCTGCTGCTTCTAATTGACACCTCTGGCCAATCCTTGGTCTGCACTGGTAAAATGAAAACTGACAACGGCAAACCTAAGCGCTAGGACAAGATCCCAATCTTAGTACGTCTTCGTTCACCACAGCCGTCATACAGTTCCCTGTAATGCAAGCAGCCAACGACTAACACTCTAAGCTATGGCACGGGTCGACCTTATGCATACGGGTGCAGTAAAACGCCTCGATATATACAGTCCAGCAATGCCAAGACGAAATACTGTCGTCAGATAACTTATCTCTTCTAAAAAGGGGGTGAAGTGGCAAACTGGTAAGGGGGGAAGCACAACGCACGCCGCTCCAAACGTTTTCTCTACGTTACAAAAACATTAACTGGTAAATTTTACATTCATTGTTCCGTGCATCATTATAATTGTTCCAAAATAATTACCAACAAGACGACACTTATGGACTATCTTTTATTTCAGGGTTAGTCGTCCTTCACTCTACATGTTTCGAGCTTCAGGGAGCTCATCATCAGGAGTTCATTTTTTTACTGTACAGGCAGCCTCTGGCATACTGTGTACTGTAACATGTAATGTTTATCTTTAGTTACCTTTTATAAAATTGTAATAGTCAAATTATATTTTAGTGATATCTAAAGATAAACATTACATGTTACAGTACACAGTATGCCAGAGGCTGCCTGTACAGTAAAAAAGTGAACTCCTGATGATGAGCTCCCTGAAGCTCGAAACATGTAAAGTGAAGGACGACTAACCCTGAAATAAAGGATAGTCCATAAGT
>Ga0123353_10012842_pt1 | contig 11944 bp, 8 predicted proteins | sample TergutLab28metaG_3_FD_92763 | JGI IMG/M metagenome (GOLD analysis project Ga0123353, IMG submission 92763) | Labiotermes labralis P3 segment gut microbial communities from Petit-Saut dam, French Guiana - Lab288 P3 | ecosystem: Host-associated > Arthropoda: Insects > Digestive system > Gut ... | reverse complement strand
TCGCAATACAAGGAGCAACGTCCGGTTTGTATGATACAGTTCAATATCCGCTTTCATGCCTTTCGGTTCAAAGAGATTTAGATATTATCCCAATATGTAAGGAACATGACGTTGGGCTTATAGCCATGAAAGCCATGTCGGGGGGGCTTATACGAAATACACGGGGCGCTTTCGCTTTTCTGCGCGCATACGAAAATGTTGTTCCAATTTGGGGTATACAGAGTATTGAGGAACTTGAAGAATGGATTTCTTATGAAAACAACCCTCCGGTATTGGACTCAAAGCTCTTGGAGGAAATCGAGCAGGAAAAAATGGAGCTTGGTATGTCATTTTGCCGCGGCTGCGGGTATTGTCTGCCTTGTCCTGTAGGTATTCCAATAGTGACTGCCGCGCGTATGAAGCTTTTCCTTGGCAGAATGCCGGCAGAGCTTTATACTACTCCGGAATGGCAGTATAATATGGCTCTTATAGATAAATGTCTGCATTGTGATTCCTGTAAGAACAAATGCCCTTATAATCTCGATACGCCTGCTTTGCTCGCTGTGAACAACAGATTTTATAAGGAATACTTAAAAACAAATAACGTATGAGCGGCATTTAGCCATCCGCCGTCTGATGTTTATGGAGAAATATGATACACGAATTGAGGAGATTGGATTATGAAACGCAACAGAGATCTGGAAAAATCGTACAGCCCTGAAGGAATAGAACAAAAATGGTACGATGACTGGATAAGTAAAGATTTATTTGTAGCTAAAACTGTTAATTCCCCCCAAGACGGCGCTCCATCCCCGAAGGGACACTTTTCAATTGTAATCCCTCCGCCGAACGTAACCGGTTCTTTGCATATGGGACATGCTTTTAACAATACCTTTCAGGATATACTCTGCCGTACGCGGAGAATGCAGGGATATGATGTGTTATGGTTGCCGGGGACCGACCATGCGGGAATAGCCACCCAGAACGTTGTGGAAAGGGATATAGAAAAAGGGGGGGCTACGCGTCATTCTCTAGGCAGGGAAAAATTTGTACAAAAAGTTTGGGAATGGAAGGAGCTTTATGGAAACCGAATAATAAAGCAAATGAAGCGTCTTGGAAATTCCTGCGACTGGAGCCGCGAGAGGTTTACACTTGACGACGGGCTTTCAAAAGCTGTGCGTGAAGTTTTCGTGAGGCTGTACAAAAAGGACCTGATATACAAGGGTAAATATATAATAAACTGGTGTTCCCGATGCCATACCGCAATATCCGACCTTGAAGTGGAGTATGAGGATGTAAACGGCAAATTTTACTATGTGAAATATCCTTTCGCGGATGGAGAAGGCGCTAAAGATGACGGTATCATTATTACTACGACGAGGCCTGAAACTATACTTGGAGATGTCGCCGTAGCGGTTCATCCAAGATCGGAAAACAGCCGGTTTGTTGGAAGGAAAGTAAGAGTACCGCTGACTGGCAGAATAGTTCCAATAATAGAGGATAACATGGTTGATCCTGAATTTGGCACGGGTTATGTCAAAATAACTCCCGCTCATGATGCAGTTGACTATCTGGTTGGTAAAAGACATGACTTGGAGCAGCTTCAGGTTATTGACAGCAAAGGGATAATGAATGAAAACGCGCTGTCCTATCAAGGGCTAACCATTGAAGAGGCGCGCAAAAAAACCTCAGAAGATATAAGTAAACTTGGATTGATGGTAAAGGTGGAAGAAATCATCCATTCTTTGGGTCATTGTCAAAGGTGCCGCACAACTGTTGAGCCGTTCTTATCCGAGCAATGGTTTGTCCGTACGAAACCGCTTGCCGATAGGGGAGTAAAGGTAGTAAAAGATGGGCTTATCAAATGGTTTCCCGAGCAGTGGGAGAAGACTTATTTTCAGTGGATGGAAAATGTTCGCGATTGGTGTATATCCAGGCAAATATGGTGGGGACACCGCATACCTGCCTGGACTTGTCAGGACTGTGGGCATATCACCGTATATGAAAACGATCCGGCTGAATGTGAAAAATGCGGCAGTATTAATATAGTTCAGGACGAGGATGTTTTGGATACATGGTTCAGTAGCGCACTATGGCCTTTTTCGACGATGGGATGGCCAGAAAAGAATCCGGATTTGGAGTATTATTATCCAACGTCCTTAATGGTCACAGGTTTCGATATTATCTTCTTTTGGGTTTCGAGAATGATAATGATGGGGCTTGAGTTTATGGATGAGGTGCCTTTTAAGGATGTATATATCCATTCCCTTATCAGAGATGAAAAAGGGCATAAGATGAGTAAATCAAGCGGAAATGTTATTGACCCGCTTGATATGATAGATAAATATGGCGCTGATGGATTGAGAATGGCGCTTGCGGCTCTATCAACCCAGGGAAGGGATATCCTTTTAAGCAGTTCTAAAATTGAAACATTTCGTTTCTTTATGAATAAGCTTTGGAATGCAGCCCGATTTGCGCTTATGAATCTGGACGATGAAAAAAAGGAAATTATCTTTTCTGACCTTCGTTTACATGACCGCTGGATTCTTGACAGGACGCAGGACGTCATAGAAAGTACTACAAAACTCATTGACGAATACAATATTGGGGAAGCAGCCCGGTCGCTTTATGATTTCGTGTGGGGAGATATCTGCGATTGGTATATTGAGATGGCGAAACCGTCCTTACACGGAGACGAGGGAGATAAACGCAGAAATGCTTCTCAAGCTGTTCTTGAACATGTTTTTCATTCTGTTCTCCTTTTATTGCACCCTTTTACTCCGTTTGTGACAGAAGAGCTTTGGGACGCTTTCGGATATGGAGAGAAGGGGTGCGGGAAACCGATAGTTATATCTGAATGGCCTGTGAGGGACGAATGTTTTCGCTTTGAATCATCAAAGAATGAAATGATTTTCCTGCAGGAAACTGTAAGGGTTATAAGAAATCTTCGGGCGGAAGCCGGATTAACCCCTCAGCAATTGGTAAACTCTGTTTATATACAAACCGAGAATAAAGAATACTCAGATATTTTGGCATCAAATAAATCTCAGTTGGCTATGCTGTGTAAAGTTAAGGATATAGAATTTATGAGCGATGCAGGCGAAAAGAAAACTGGCGGATGTTTGTCAGAGGTTACTGCGTTTGCTGAAATATATCTTTTTGTTGGTGATATACTTGATATAGATTCCGAAATAAAACGCTTGGAAAAAGATATGGAAGCGCTTCAAAAGAACCTTTCGGTGAATCTTTCCAAGCTTGGAAATGAAAGTTTTATAAGCCGCGCACCGGCTGAAGTCGTTGAGCAGGAAAGACAGCGGAGCATTGAAGCGCAAGCGCAGATAGAGCGTATAAAAAATAATATGGAAAGTATCAGGCGTTTGTAATAAAATAATGTAATGTTTAATAATTCTTTTTCCGGCTTTGAACGGCTCATAACGAAACTCTCAAGTCCGGGTATAAGACCTGGGCTTGAGCGTGTCGAAAGACTTTTAAAGCTAATAGGAGACCCTCAAAATAAATTCCCTGCGATACATGTCGTAGGTACAAACGGTAAAGGTTCAACAGCGGCTTTTTTGAACTCAATTCTAAATAAATCTGGATATAAAACGGCTCTTTATACCAGCCCTCATTTGATAAGCCCGGAAGAAAGACTACTTATATGTGGGCATCCTCTTTCTGAAAATGAATGGCTTGAATGTGCCGCCAAAGTAGCGGAAACAATTAAGAATGACAGTATTTTATCAAATGACCCTCCATCGTATTTTGAAATTTTAACGGCCATTGCCTTTATGCTTATAGAAAAAAATGAAGTTGATATAGCTGTAATTGAAGCGGGATTAGGAGGCAGGCTGGATGCCACCAATACGCTGGGCGATGTGATAGTTTCCGTCATTACGTCCATATCGATGGATCATATGGAGTATCTGGGAGATACACTGGAAAAAATAGCGTCGGAGAAGTTTGCTGTAGTCCGTGATTATCGTAAATCCGTCTATCTTGGAGACAACGAATCACTATACAAAAATTTTAAAGGTAATATACTTATGCGTGACGCGTTTATCAAAGTTATAAATGTGTCAGTTGAAGGAAACTGCTATGACTTCTCCTGGGATAAGTATCGATTCAGTGCGATCAAGACCAGCCTTATAGGCGAATATCAAATTTACAACAGCGCCCTTGCTATATTTGCCGTTATTATTGCTTCTTCCAGATTTCCGGGAATAAATGAAAGCTCTATAAGAGAAGGGCTTATTTCAGCTTGCTGGATGGGCAGGATGGAGCTTATTGCTTACGATTCCGGAAATAAGTTTGTGCTCATGGACGGAGGACATAATGAGGACGGAATCGCGAAGTTAGTCAAAAGCGTTAATGAAATTTTTAAATCCAGCTCAAAGATTGCCGTTGTGTACGCTGCGATGAGAGACAAGGATTTATTCGGTTGCTTATCGCATATAAACGAGCTGAACGCTTCGATATACTGTACAGAAGTTCCTGGAAATGAAAGGAGCGCTTCTATTCAAGATTTGGATGGTATAGCCGGGAAATTTGATTGGAGGCAAATTTCATATTTTAAGGATCCAATGGATGCGATTAATGCTGCGAAGACAGATAATAATGACCTTGTGATAGTTTGCGGAAGCTTATATTTTATTGGATATTTACGTCCCAGAATAATGAGTATGCTTTGATTTTTAGTAGATAAAACTATGAAGAATGGGGTTGCCGGAAAATGAAACGTATAGCTGTATTGACCAGCGGTGGAGACGCTCCGGGTATGAATGCTGCAATAAGGGCGGTTGTTCGTACTTGTCTTTACAACGGAAAGGAATGTTATGGGGTTAGGCGCGGCTACGAAGGGCTTATTGAAGGTGATTTCATCCCGTTGGATAGAGCTGCGGTCGGAGGGATAATCCATCGCGGCGGTACAATACTTAAAACGGCGCGGAGCCCGAGATTCAAGGAACAGGAAGGAGTACAGCAGGCTATCAATAAACTGAATGAAGCTGGAATAGAAGGACTCGTGGTTATTGGTGGAGACGGCTCTTATCGTGGAGCGAAAGACCTTGATTCCATGGGATTTCCTGTTATAGGGATACCATGTACCATTGATAATGATATTGCGGGAACTGATGAGACTATTGGTTTTGATACTGCCATTAATACGGCGCTTGAAGCCGTCATAAAATTACGTGATACTGCAAGCAGCCATGACAGACTTTTCATTGTTGAAGTAATGGGGCGTAATGCGGGATTTGTGGCTCTTGAAGTTGCTGTTGCTTCAGGAGCGGAATATGTAGTTATTCCCGAGCTGCCTTTAAGCATAGGACGTTTATGCGACCAGCTCAATTATTCTCATAAAAATAATAAGAGCCACACTCTGATAATTCTTGCGGAAGGAGTTATGTCGGGGGAGCAAATGCGTTCTAAGCTTCAGGACACTGCAGGCTATGAAGCTCGTGTGACGGTTCTCGGATATATTCAACGCGGTGGAGCTCCTACATCAAAGGATACAGTCCTGGCTTCAAGATTTGGGGCATATGCCGCTGAAAGCCTTTTTGTAGGAAAAACAGGATTAATGATCGGATGCATTAGCAACAGAATGGTTTTATCTCCGCTTGAGAGGGCATGGACAGAACACAAAACAATTAGCCCGGAACTCATTGGTTTGGTTGAAAAACTGAGTGTATAAATCATATTTTTATCTCCAAGTTATCATGCAAATCAGCCGTAAATTATGTTAATGCCTGCTAAACGATACATTTTCTTTTTAGTTGCGCTTGCTTGCGCCTTAACCCTGTTGTTTGTTTCGATCATACTTGTTTACCACTATGTTAATAAACCGAGTGATACAATAATTATCCACAATATAGTATTAAGCGACGAAATAGAGAATAGATCCCGTTTAACCGGTACGGTTTCACGTTTTTCTTATGGTACCCGTCAGATGTTCTTGTTCTTTAATTTTGAAAAGGCTCAAATTGGAACTGATATAGAAGTGAGTTGGTATTATGGGGGGAAAGAAATCTTGACTGAAACTTATACTCTTGAAGAACCTTCAGGCAGCAGAATATATTGTTTATTGAAAGAAGATGGTTCTTCACTGCCAAAAGGTAATTATTCCTTGAAAATAACGCAGGGTGACAAAACAGTGATTCCAGAATATGTATTCAGTATTTTTTAGATGTGGGGAAATAATATAGTGTATCTAAATAATAGGGGGACAAATAAATGACAAAAATGGACAACAGGTATTCATACAGTTTTCTCTCATCTCAACTCATGCCTGACCTCCGTAAAACAGCCCGTGAAATCGGAATAAGCTCTCAATCGACATTGCGTAAAGGGAAAAATGACCTGATATTAATTATTTTAAAGGAACAGGCCGAACAAATGGGTTATCGCTTTGGAGGCGGGACGCTTGAAATTTTGCCGGAAGGTTTTGGGTTCCTACGTCCTAATGGTTTGCTCCCAAGCGATCATGATGTTTATTTATCGGTTTCTCAGATCAGGCGCTTTTTACTTCGTAATGGAGACGTTGTTTTTGGTCTGATTCGCCAGCCAAGGGAGCAGGAGCATTATTCCGCTCTTCTTCGGGTTGACACTGTTAATTTTACTGACCCCGAAACATCCCGCCAGCGTCCTCATTTTGGGGCATTAACCCCAATATTTCCTAATATTCCGATAAAATTGGAAGCCAAATCTGAAGAAATAGCGATGAGATTAATGGATATGTTTTCTCCGATAGGATTTGGCCAGAGAGCTTTAATAGTTTCTCCTCCCAAAGCCGGTAAGACGACCATATTAAAACGTATAGCCAACGCAATTTCAGTTAATCATCCCGATGCTATATTGATGGTGCTTTTAATTGACGAGAGGCCTGAAGAAGTTACGGACATGGCGCGTTCGGTAGATGCTGAAATTATAGCTTCCACATTTGACAGGCCTGCTGAAGAGCACATAAGGGTTGCAAATCTTGCTTTGGAAAAAGCGAAGCGCCTTGCGGAGGCAAAAAAGGATGTAGTAATACTTTTGGATTCTATCACACGGCTTGCGAGAGCTTCCAATATGACAGTCCCTCCTTCCGGGCGGACACTTTCGGGAGGATTGGATACAGCGGCTTTATATTTCCCCAAAAAGTTTTTTGGAGCTGCCAGAAATTTTGATGAGGGTGGAAGCCTTACGATTATTGGGACTTCGTTAGTGGAAACAGGAAGCCGGATGGATGATATAATATACGAAGAATTTAAAGGAACAGGTAATATGGAGCTTCATCTTTCACGCAAACTTGCGGAACAGAGGACTTTCCCAGCTATCGATATAACTAAATCCGGTACAAGAAGGGAAGAACTTTTGATTTCTGAAAACAATCTTGCGAGAATATGGATGATACGTAAGAGAATCGTTAATGTCGATGAATCAGGAGCACTCAATTTAGTTCTTGATAAACTGAAGCAGACTCAAAATAATGAGGAGTTTTTGGCTTCAATAAAGATGCCTTCATAATACAAGTTCATATAATGAAATAAAGGAGCCGGCGAGCGATAGGTATTGCTCCTATTACTCAACGCAGTTCTATTTACACTTGGATTTTTGAGTGTGTTATAATTACATTTGTATTTGGTAGGGAGGTGTTTGTTTGTTAAACAATAAAGCAAATCGTTCCGGCTTTTATATAGTAATTTTATGTATGTTTTTTATTTCTGTTTCTTTATTGGTATACGCTGAAGTACGAGAGTCATTTTATGATGAAATAGATGAAGCGGATTCGTTCTACTTAGGATTTATCACTATAGAGATTTCTGATATATCACCCGGAGCTCAGACGATTATGAAGTCCTTTCTCCCAGTGACAAACATGGCATATGCTGAACAGTTCAATGATAATAATAAACCTTCTGATATTCCGTTTGTTTTGGAAATGGAAGCTTTGTTGTCGGATGAATCTTTCCTGTATGGATCAATTGTATTGAGCACTTTGGATGATGGTACTACGCTGCCGAATGATATAACCATCTCGGATCTGGAATTACCGGAAGATGATTTGATATTATCTGAAAGAACCAATTCGTGGAAAGAGCATGTAGTAGCGCAGAAGGAAACGTTATCGGATATAGCTATGAAGTTCAGCGGCATTACAGTTCATGACATAGTGCGCGCAAATGAGTTGAAAGATCCGAACCAACTGAAAGAAAAGCAGATATTGTTGATTCCGCTGAAAGAGGAATTTATTGAGGATACCCTTGAAGAGGTAAGAATTAGAAAAGCGCGTGTGGCTGCTTCAAAAGAGGCAGTGATTCCGCTTGAAGTAAAGAATTATACTGTTCAAGAAGGGGATAGTTTATGGTCAATAGCAAACTCAATGAATTTAGAAGTTGATACATTGATAGGAAGTAATACTTTAGGAAATGTTTTGCGTCCAAAAGTAGTTTTACGTGTTCCCAATCAGGATGGTATTTTCTACAAGTTTAAGGCTGGAGATACAGCCCAAAAAGTCGCTGCTACGTATAAAGTGCAGATTGACAGGATAAAAAAGGTTAATCCAACTGTGGATTTGAACTCTCTCAAGACAGGATCGGAGTTGTTTATTCCGGGAGCTCGCATTGAGGCTGCTGATACCAAGGAAACAAAAAACAAGACAGTAAATAGGACAAACAACAATAAACAGGATTCCAAATCAAGCAATAATAAAAATGTAAATATTGAAAGCAGCTCTGGTGGTTATAAATGGCCGGTTGCCGGTAAAATCACAAGCCCGTATGGATGGAGGCGTCATCCAATTACACGCAGGAATGATTTTCATTCTGCTATTGATATAAAAGCTCAACATGGTGTGCCAATAAAAGCAAGTAAAGGTGGTAAAGTGGCATATTCAGGCTGGATGAGCGGATATGGGCAAGTTGTCGTTATTGAACATGCAGGCGGATACTCTACATATTACGGGCATTGCTCATCACTGTTAGTCAGCAAGGGGCAAAGTGTTTCCACTGGTGAAATTATTGCCAGGGTTGGAGCGACCGGACGAGCTACTGGCTCGCACCTTCATTTTGAGTTGCGTCATGGCAATAGACCTCTTAACCCTTTAAGCCATCTTAGGTAAAAGTAACTTTATAACATGGGCCAGAGCAAAAAAAACTCTGGTCCATCTTTTTTGTGGAGGATATTATGGTTAAATACGTTTTTATTACAGGAGGAGTTGTATCCTCACTTGGAAAGGGGATTACCGCAGCGTCTCTTGGGACTTTGCTGAAAAAGCGCGGTTTTAGAGTTTCTATAATAAAACTTGACCCATATTTGAACGTTAATGCCGGAACTATGAATCCATTTCAGCATGGAGAAGTATTTGTCACGGATGATGGAGCAGAAACCGATTTGGATTTGGGGCACTATGAAAGGTTTATTGATGAATCTTTATCAAAGAGCAACAGCATAACTACGGGGAAAATCTATTCGTCAGTTATCGCTAAAGAGCGGGAAGGTGCATATCTTGGAGGTACTGTACAAGTAATTCCGCATATAACTAATGAGATACAGGAATGCATAATACGCAGCGGGGAAGGAAAGGATATAGTAATAGCCGAAATAGGAGGGACAGTCGGAGATATTGAAGGATTACCTTATCTTGAAGCTATTCGTCAGATGTCCAATAGAGTCGGACGCGAAAATGTTCTTTATTGTCATGTTACTTTGATCCCATGGCTTGAATCCGCCAAAGAACTTAAAACAAAACCTACTCAACACAGCGTGCAGGAACTCAGAAGGATAGGAATTTTACCTCAGGTAATTGTTTGCAGGTCGCAATACGCCATGGACGAAAGCATGCGGGATAAATTAGCTCTGTTTTGTACGGTTCCAAAAGAAGCGATAATAGAAGTCTTTGATCAGGATACAATTTATCGTGTTCCAATAAACCTTTATGAACAGAAATTAGACATTCTGGTCATGAAGATTTTGTCTTTAAAAGCTGAAAAAGAACCGGACTTGACTGACTGGAAACTGGTAATAGAGAGATTTAAATCTGCTCCAGAAGATGTTGAGATAGCTCTTGTAGGTAAATATATCAATCATAAAGACGCTTATCTGAGCATGATTGAGGCTCTGTATCATGCTGGAGTGAATTGTAATGTCCGGATCAAAGTAAAAGCGGTGGAAACTGAAGAATTATATGCCCAGAATGTGTCTGAAACGCTATCGTCGGCTGATGGGATACTTATCCCCGGATGTTCCGGCGAAATGGAAACACTTGGGAAAATCAATGCAATTAAGTACGCAAGGGAAAAATCAATTCCCATATTTGGAATCTGTTTAGGAATGCAGATGATGGTAATAGAATATGCGCGCAATGTTTGCAATATTACAGGCGCTCACAGTTCTGAAGTAGAACCGGCAACTATTAACCCTGTCATTCATATCATGAAAGAACAGGCTGCAACAGATAGCTTTGGTGGTACAATGAGACTTGGGGCTTGGGATTGTGATTTATCCCGGGATACAATTGCATTTGATGCGTATCGTGCTGAACGTATAAGTGAAAGACACAGACATCGTTATGAAATTAACAATGATTACCGTGATCGTTTGAAAGATGCAGGAATGGTAATATCAGGCGTATGCTCTGAAAAAGACTTGATAGAAATAGTAGAATTAAAAGAACATCCTTGGTTTCTTGGGGTGCAGTTCCAGCCTGAATTAAAATCCAGGCCTATCAGAGCTCATCCTTTGTTTATAAGTTTCATTAAGGCGGCTATAAAGAAAAAAGGGGGATCATAAAATGAAAGTAAAATCTGTGCTGTTCTTTTTTGTTTTTATTCAGCTTTTATTTGCTTCTTTCGCTTATTCTGCGGAAAATACAGGTACAACTGTTGTGCAAATGGATAAGGCTGAAACAATAATCTATGGAGAAGCTAAGCGCGGAGGGTTGATAGAGAGGCTTAATGAACTGGAGACAGTTCTTTTTGGCAGGAGCCTTCCGGGTAGCATATCTGAAAGACAATTACAATTAATTAACTTTATTGAGACCGGAAGTGATGAGCAACCGTCTTTATTATTTAAGCTTGGGGTAGCGGAATGGGCTGTTTCTCAAACAATTCAACCTTTTGTCCCCGCGCTTGGACGTCTTCAGAAACTGGAACAGGAATTGGATGGCTTCATACAAGAAGGAAAACCTATGGCAATGCGCGTAGAGCGTCTTTTATCGATGCTTTTGACGGATCCTGTAACTCAGGTTGAATTGGAAGTTTCCAGTGATAAAATTGTAAGGGCACAATTTCTTGATGATATTGGCCCCGGTAAATCAAGAAAAGGCGATAGCGTGAAAATGGAGCTTTTAGAAGATTTTACGATTGAAAATCACCTTATAGCGCCGAAAGGCAGCCGAATCGTGTCTGAAGTATCCGAAGTCAAAAGGCCTGCTGCTTTTGGGCGTCCTGGCGAAGTAAAATTGGATTTGAAGTACCTCCAGATACTTGGACCTGAAGAAGTTAAAGTTAAGGTTGCAGATACTACAAAAAGATTTGGCGAAAGAGGAGAAGGAAATATAGCAGCGGCAGCAGGAGCAAGCATAGTTGGCGCAGTTTTACTTGGCCCGTTGGGATTGGCATCAGGATTGCTCATTAGAGGGCAGAGCCTGGATGTTAACGCTGGAACTCAGTTTTATATAGAACTGGCTGATAGAGCGAAAATGTCAGTGTTTCCTATCCCGCCAGGCTTGAGAAAAAATGATGAATCCTCCGAGGGTACAAGCGTAAGTCGCAGTAGTTCAAATTCTGAAGAAGTATTCATCCCTGATCAATAATTCTGCGAGGTGGTGAATTATTCGTTGCTGTTTGAAAAGATTTTTTGTTTGTAGTATTTTACTTGTTTTTTGTTTATTGTTTTCTGTTTCTGCAGGAGCTTCCTCAATGGAAGAAGCTGTTCTGGTCCTTGAAAACTGGACTTCATTTCGTTGGGGGAAAGATTGTATTATTTG
>Ga0123353_10012841_pt1 | contig 11944 bp, 11 predicted proteins | sample TergutLab28metaG_3_FD_92763 | JGI IMG/M metagenome (GOLD analysis project Ga0123353, IMG submission 92763) | Labiotermes labralis P3 segment gut microbial communities from Petit-Saut dam, French Guiana - Lab288 P3 | ecosystem: Host-associated > Arthropoda: Insects > Digestive system > Gut ... | reverse complement strand
GCATAGCCACAGTAAACGCGGGACTCAACTCCGGCATGTAGCCACAGTAATTGTGGGAGTCAGCTGCAGTACATAGCCACCATTAACGTGGGACTAAACCCCGGCCTATAACTGCCGTAATTGTGGAATTCGGCTCCAGTGCATAGCCACAGTAAACGCAGGACTCAACTCCGGCATGTAACCACAGTAATTGTGGGAGTCGGCTGCACTATGTAGCCACAGTAAACGCGGGTCTAAACTCCGGCATACCTCGTATACCGACAGTAAACCTGTTGCTCACCTACAACATTGCTATACACTTATTAGACATTTTGTTTGTTGTATCAACACGATTTAAAAAATACATTTATGTAAAAAACGCACAGTTGCAAAGAGACTACAAGGAGCGTGATGTTGGTATTGAAGAGGTAAGAATTTGGTATGACTCAGAGGTGATCAGCGGACAATATTCGTATCTAATTTAATTGGTGGTTGACTCGTAAACGCATGTCTCTGCTGTGTAAACTTCATTTCGTGAAATAGCTTTAAAAAGAGAACTGCAACTTATTTCTTGAGAATCAGAGGTTGATCTCAGTTTTTCGGCTACCGAATTTCTCACTCCGGACGTGGACGTAGGGAAAAGTAGGGTGTTGTGTGGGCTTCCCCCTCGGCGCTAACTTTGAAGCTTATCCTTAAGTCCATGCGAAAGTTGGGCGTGTAGAGATATATGCTAACAGAAAGTGGCACAGTGAAGATGGTTAAAATGTTTAGTAAAACTGCGCAGTGTACTGACAGAGATCTAGATTGGTGATTCTGAACATGATGTTCCACTTACGTACTTGAAACTGAGCTCGTTGAGAGGCAAGGCGTCACGTTCGTAGCAATTTCTGTTCGTTGACTGCCACAGTGCCACTCTCATAACAATTCCTGTTCTTTGACAGACACAGTGCCACTCTCGTAGCACTTTTCTGTTCTTTGGCAGGTACATTGCCGGGGTTGTAGCAATTTCTGCCCTGTGACAGGTGTCCTGCCAATCTGGTTGCAGTTGCTTCAGGGGGAAAAAAAACTAACTTTTTTTTTGTAACTCCGTTAACCATATGAATTTGTAGGCACGATTTTTATGAAGCTTTACTTCAACAGCGCGTCATTTTGGTACTCTTTTTATTGCGATCGAGATGGCGGGCATGCTAACGTCACTAGTGAAATTAGACGCAGGTTCCCGAAATTGGGCTTTGCGATTGAGAACTTTATTCGATAACTTGTTAAAGGAAAACACATAATAAAATATGGCGATCTTATATGAAGTATGTAACTCATGAGTGACTAAGGTGTGGAAATGTCATGTTAGCAGTACCAAGATTTCGACAGGTTGAGGCTGCTGGAAGAATTTGTTTTCATCCGGGATTCGAAGAGAATTTTTTGCCATTTCTGTGTGAGTTGCAGCATCATTTGAGATTTTACCGCCCGGTGGTTAGAAATAATTATAATGGTCACGCACATCTTTATAATTTGGAAACTGATTTCTTTCTGTGATTTCTTCTATATTATCTTGTGCTTCGAAATCAAGTTTTATGTTACGGTCTGCTAGTTCCATACTAATATTTTCAGCCAAGTGCATGACTAAACCCCAAACCAATTCTTACATTTGCGATTAACTCTTTAGAGCCTAATGGTTATTTTTATATAATACCAGGTTTAGCATTCTGGAATTCTGCAGTTTGTTCACAGAGTGAATTTATGTGCTTTGTTTGGTGCTGAAATCAAGCAGCGATTACTTCACAAGCAGCATTAACTGAGTGGTTTTTGTAACCGAGACTATTCTGTTTAACCATTTAAAGACTAAACGTGTTTGCTTTATGTAAGGACTCAGTGCGTACCGCGCAGTAAACACCTCGGTTACACAAAACAAATCTTCTAATATTTTGTAAGGCAAGAGTCGCTGTCTGCTGTGAGATCCGTACTAAGCACATAAACGCAATGTGAGAAACATGTAGAATTTTTGAGTGTTAAACCTGGTGGTACGTAAAGCAATCGCGAGGCTTCATTAGGTTAATGCGCGGTACGAACTCAATCTTTAAATGTAATTCAAGTTAATTTTTTCTTTAGCAGGTTAAACGGTGACATATTCTTATTCTGAAAGGGTCTGTAGTGACCTGTAAAATCCTTCAGATACACGTAAAACCCTCCCATACACCACAACAGAACTGCGTTTTTCAATCTGATATTTTCAGAAACACGTAAGTATACTAAAGGTGAAGGTCACCCCATGATATGCATGGAGAGGGAGAGAGGGGAGGCGGGGGTATAACTCCAGCCCATTCGTAACCCGGTGCTAGAAGGTGGTGAATGGTCAGCATCACTCTCCGGCTGCTTTACTTCAGGAATACGCCTGGTACCCATTCTAAAGGACGCTGGGGGGGGCAGGGCCGGTTTGGACGACGCGGAAAATCTCTCCCGCACCGGGATTCGATCCCAGGACCTCCCAGCCCATAGTGAGTTGTTCTACCGATTGAGCTTTCCCGGCCTCCGGAAGTTCATAATAAGAGTTAGTCTGTTGTAGAATTAAGTTTTAGGAGATGTATAACTGTAGGAGGAATATGTTACTTAATGGAATCTGAAATTTATACTGGCCTGGCAGTTAGGAGACGAAGTACGAGGGCTGTCCGGAAAGTATCCAGCCGTTTTGAATATCTCGAGAACCGGTCGCATGGGCTTGATGTAACTTGGCAGCCTCTCAGAGGAGACCTTATTGTACACCCGCGAACAGTCACTCCCCCGTGAGGCTAGTCAGTCGGCAGTGAGACGCCGTTGACTGAGCTTGTGTACTGTGTGACCGTCACATTCAAAAATCTCCTCCCTTTCAAAGGCGATTTTAGCTTTGGGAAAAACCAGAGGCCGCAGGGAGCCAAATCTGAGCTGTAGGGGGGGGGGGGCTTTGCCAAAACATCTTGCACGAGAGCTGTAGAAGAGACAGGCGCAATTTCGTGATGAAGCTGAACTGCTCGCTCGGTCAGTGTGAATGTGACGGTCACACAGTACATAAGCACAATCAACGGCGTCTCACTGCCGACTGACTAGCCCCACGGGAGAGTGACTCTTCATGGATGCAGAGTAAGGTCTCCTCTGATTGGTTGCCAAATTACATCAATGCCACACGACCGGTATTCGAGATATTCAAAATGACTGGATACTTTCCGGACAGCCCTCGTATAAACACGCTAACGGTCCAGATAGACTGCAGAAGGTAGGCTTGTATAATGCTACTAAATGTCATATGATTTAAAGCTTTCTTGTCCATACCACGCCATAAAGGCATGAATGGGGAATAGAGATATAGCTCCAGCCATTCTTAACGTCGGAACAGGAAGGAATGAATGGTCAACTTTACACCCCGACAGCTTTACCCCAGGAAATATCAGTATGTTCAATGGAAAACCGGAGTGTTTTGTTTACAAAGCATTTATTGCAAACACGGCTGCAATGTTGTCTTCCGTGACTGTCGTGAATGCTGGACCCGGGCGAGGAGAATCCTCCACACTAGTGACGCCATTCTTGAACTTCTCAGTCCATTCATACACTTGTGTACTACTCATACACCTGTCACCGTACTGAATTCTCATCCGACGATGACTCTCTATAGGTTTCACATCTTCGCTAAACAAAAATGTCACAACACTTCGCTGCTCTTGCTTAGTGCACTGTTGCAAGGGCACCGCCATCTTGTCGAACTGTTTCCCAGGTTCCTATGCGTGCCGCAGGCGTGCCAATGCCATCTATTGGTAGCTCAAGGTTACCGCCTTTACATACTCTACACACAACAATCTCGGTAATACACGCGATTTTTAATACAACTTTTCCGGTTTCCCACTGAACGGCCCTTGTAAATCCGGTACCAATTGAATCTCTTGTTCCTGCCGAGATTTGAACCCCGGACCGTCCAACCTATACTCATTCTCTAAAGCGATTATTCTATCTTGTCTCATGTAGTCTTTAATATTACATCATCATCGTCATCATCATCATCATCCTCTTCATCCATTACGAGTTAGGCCTTGATAGACCTGTTTCGACCTCGTCTAATAGTCTTCATGTAATATTACATGAACTTAAAATTGTAGCGCTTCGTCGGTTCTCGTTTAATAATAGAGTTTTGTGTGCAGTTTGCCATCCCATATATAGCGCGCCTCCTTTGTGTATGTACCACCTTCATGCGCTGTAAATAATGCATGTAAAGTGTTCTGCCGGGCCCTACTGATCAGCCAGCCTACGCAGCCCGGCACCTTTCTGCCGGCTAAGTCCTCAACTCTGGCCAGCTCACAAATTAATTTATGATTCAACTTTTAAAACAAGTGTTGCCCGGATGGACACGTCACCGCAAAACTGGATACAGAAATAACAGCCGTACTTCCGTTCGAATGGTGCGAAATTCTGTGTTGCCGTTTTCAGCTGCGCGATTTTTAGTCCGGCTAGCTCCACGTGTCGGCACAAGTGTAACTGCTATAAGCGTCATTTCCACGTGTGCATGCGTGCCCCCTGACGAGCGTCGAACCGACGGAGAGTTTTCCTTAAAAAATTATTCATGTAAATCACTTCGTTTAGGAAATGAAGATTTGTAGGCAACGAGAGGAATGCTCAACAATTGTTGTTACACGATGCCTCTGTATCTTCATCTGTTTTTGTTTAATTTAAGTTGTGTTTTAGTTATACAGATCTTCTGTCCCTGGTGTTACATTTAGGTAATACCTATTTGTAATCCAGCTTGTAGTTTGGTTTGTAGATTATTTTGCTGGGCGTGTGAGCAGGTGTTCCTAGAGTCGAATCCAACTCGCTTGAGTGCGTTGTTTGTTACTTGCAGTCGTAAATATGTTATGGGCTCTGCAGACTTTGTTTGTAAGCTATTATGTCAAATATTGATTGTAACATTTTTAATTTTCGTCCCCACGTTTTTTTTTAAATGTGATTTATTGCGTTTGAAGTTCTTACAAGTACATGTAGGTTATACAAATTGTTCCGATAACCAATTTACAACAGTATTTTTGGATGCTTTTCGTGTGGGTGTGGTGTGATACATACATAAGGGTTACAGCAGTGAAAAAGAAATACAATGTAAAAAACACTGCGGATGGTCCCCACGTTATCGTGACTTGCGTTTAATAGGAAACTTCCGCTTTCGGGGTTTAGCCGCGTCATGCATTGGAGCAACTTCCATCAATGACAGGGTTAAACTCCGAAATAAACCAACACTACACATTCTTTGGTGATTTATAGATAATATTTCATATGTAACTGGGGACCGCGGTGGCACAGTGGTTAAGGTGTTATGCTACGAATCGGAAGGTCGCTGGTTCGATTCCAGCTGGTGTTATTGGAATTTTTCGTTGATATAAAATCCTTCCGATCGCAGTATGGCCCTGGCGTCGACTCAGCCTCTAACAGAAATGAGCACCGGGAGCATTTACTGGGGGTAAAGGCGGCCGGTGCGTAAGGCTGGCAACCTTACCACCATGCTGTGCCGTTGTCATTAAATCTGGGAACCTTAACTTCCTCGAACCCTCTGGGCCACTCCAGGCCTGTAACGGGACTGCTTTACCCTTTTTACCTTTATTTAATATGTAACTTTTAGGCAGGTTTATAATCTTCAAAAAAAATTTTCATATTTGTGAATTGAATGCCTTTTGAGTTATGAAACTTAATTAAATGAAAATATTCTTAACCTGCCATATTGTTGTTTACACATTATGAATTAGTTACTGTGACACTAGTTGTATAATCTTCGAGATCTCTTGCCGTAATTTCGAGAATAATTAGTAATTAATGCAATTTCCTCTTTTTCCTAAAAAAACCTGCACCTCAGCAATTGTAAGAAATTAAAGAGTACGAAGTCGGATGTCATGGAATGCCATAATGTCCCTGCGAAATTTTGTATAAATCGGGGAGTTACTTCAGAGTTAAAGGACGATACATGTAGACATCCTGATGATCCCGTAAAGTTGTATTTTCCCTCAAGTAAGAAAATTATGTAGGCTAAAGAGATACGACTTTGGAACTTGCCGTTTGTTTCGGTACTCTGATGGTTAGGTTGGCAGTGCTCCAACTGTAGACCGGCGTCCCTTCTTTTAAAATCGACATTCAGTAATTCTGTCTCAGCAGTCACATGTACGGAATGTGATGCATAAGTCTTTCCAAGGAACTCCTTATTTCCCGATAAACTACACTCATCTATCCTCTGCATCCTCCAGTTTTCACATTCCCTTTTTCATACCAATGGGGACTTTTAAGGACATTTTAGTGATTCCGCAAGGAGAAACCGAATTGACCTCCGAGGACAAGTGACGTGTATAGTATCACATGGCAGTATTCGGAGATATTGCGAAAAGCTCAAGGACGCATTCACTCTGGGTACCTTATAGTACGTCACACGCTGGTTGGACCTCTTAATATTGTTAGGGCTGTGGAATTTAAAACAGGTAGGCATATGTAGGTCGGCAACGACAATGAAATGTATAGTCTACGTAATTACTGCCTTTCGGTGAATAATTTCTAGGCAATCTGTCCAGTTGGAATCTGAGCGGTAGATTGGTGGATACCATTACGACACATCACCGTGAAATGGGTTGTGGCTAGAACGAAATTGCCTGTTGCTTGTACCCAGTGATAAACTATGTTATTGTCAGCATTAAACCTCGTAGAGGGAATTCATGAAACTGCAGTTTAATGGGCTGTCTAACATACCTTTACCTACATGTAAATATAATAAACCTAGAAAATCTAGAACATGTAAATATAAGAAGCCGAGAAAATCTAGAACATGTAAATAAGAAACCTAGAAAATCTAGAACATGTAAATGTAAGAAACCTAGAAAATCTAGAACATGTAAATATACGAAACCTAGAAAATCTAGAACATGTAAATATAAGAAAACTAGAAAATCTAGAACATGTAAATATAAGAAACCTAGAAAATCTAGAGTTCTGCTCTATTCTGGGATATTACGCTGCGAAGAGTGTACTCTTCTACATTTCTTGACTCTTGAAGATTGTACCGATAGGGTGTTCCGAAACATCGGTAAGGATTTACCACTATTCTTTGAGTACTATCCCAGAAGAGTGCAGATCGCGCCAGAAGCCTGAAATTTTCGCATAAACAATATTATGTTGTGTAAGTTACAGATATTACAAACTTTCTATTGATTCTCATTTATATTCCTTCTAAGGCCTCTAATTGTTACCTCTTTTATGTTCACTGTTACAGCGAGTAAACGGATACGTCAATATTTATATATTCATGATCGATATTTCGTCTTGTTGAATTCAATCAACCAAACAACCTATTTGTATGCTAAACTCTCAGAACATAGTGCCCGGTGGTGTTGACGATATTAGATTTTGCGTATGATGTGTGTGTGTGTGTGTGTGTGTGTGTGCGTGTGATGCACGTTTTTGTTACTGATGATGATGATGATGACGATGACGACGACGACGACTGTATAATGGATTCATGAATGAAATTAACCTCGAAGAATGTTCTTGGGTTCGCTAGAAGAAAACCTTAAATCACTTATGCTTTACGCAGAACTCTTCCGAGTTCCGATTTTTGTACACGTGGATCGCAACACCTGTAATAATCTAATACCAGTCGTTAATGATACTTTTATTTAGACGTCACTGAACACAATTTACTTTTAAAGAAATTGTTTTGTCGTTTGTTACAATGAAAGAAAAATATTTTTTTCAGTCAACTTGTATTCTATTTTCATGCAAAGATAAATGAAGTGATTTGGCAGTTTGAAAGTGCTTCACTATAAGCCTGCGCATCTTATCGGGTTCTTGCTCTTTTAGTCTGACCTCTTCTACCTACCCATTGTAGATGTAGAGGGGTTTGCTGTGCCTGATCATATTCAGTGACACACACACACGGTAGCACTCCTCTTGACGACGGATCTGTCCACCGCAGATCTGTAACTGACAGTACACCCCATTCGCTAGGGACAGACATCCATATCCCCAGCGGGATTCGAACCCGGAATTCCAGGAAGCTAGCGACCGCAGACCCACGCCTTAGACCGCATGACCGCCGCGATCGGCGCACACGTCTTCAAAACATTTATTGTTCAAGACTTAGAAGTTCGCAGTGCAGCAGTGTCAGAATGGATTTTCGTCATATGACATGATGTTCTTCCCAGCTTGCACTAAAATCGGTCACTTGGTGACTGTAGTATTATTATTCTTCATTGCAGCCGCTTGGTGGTATAACGAAAGACGAACTCTGTTGCTACGAAAAACTACGGAAATTTAGAATCCCATTTCATTTTCGCTTTCCCCATACTATGATCAAAAAACTCATTGAAGATCTTATTTTCTGTAATATTACTCTCACATTTGACACCATAATTTCTTCATTCAGTCTTATTAAAGATATCGGTAAGAGTCGTTATAGTGTTTGCTACGATAATCAATCATGGTTTTAAGTAGTCTGCAGTCAATTTGACGCACAAAGTGTGTAGGCGACGTGGCAATGTGTAAGCTTGCTTATGACTGAGTTTGTGGTTACCGATGTCGTCAACTGAACTACGGATAGTCTCACTATTTTCACTACAGCCTGTTACATCTTTGGGTTTGTGGTACCTTTTGGAGTACAAGTGATTCCGAAAATCTTCCTTGTCATTAGGAATTCTCAGTTAAGTGATAAGGGATAAAAATCTCTTACGAAAACTTATAAATGAAGGAGTGTTAATTTAGAACGTGGGCCGGGTAGCTCAGTCTGTATAGCGTCTGACTACGAGCTGGACGGTCCGGGATCGAATCCCGGTGGGGATGAGATTTTACGCCCGTCCAGATCGGCCCTGGGGCCCACCCAGCCTCCTGTAAAATGGGTACCGGCTCTTTCCGGGGCGTAAATTGCGGCCGGGGCGTGCTGCTGACCACTCACCCCCTTCTAGTACCGCGGTCATGGAAGAGTATAGCTATACCTCTACCCACCCTCTGGGCCACACCGGGTCTGTAACCGGATCACTTTACTTAATGTAGAAATCTCAACACCATAATCTGTTATTTACTGTTCTAGAAAATATTGATATTACGTACATTTACGTGTGTATAATTACGAAATTTTGTTAATTTTTGTGCCACAGTGCCATGGAATGTGATTTATGTTTTAAGCCTATGCAGTGTAATGGATTGTTTTATAGGACGGACTGGATTCTATCTGATTCGCCCGATAACTTATAGTTTGAAGTTTCATCAAAATTTGTTATGTGTACGGGAAATTAAATATACGGACAGGCACATATTATGCATACTTTTTTGTGTAGGAAGTGCACATAAGTATAAAGTGTTATTTTTACGCAACAGCCCAGGCCGCTGCAGTGTTGGGTTTTCCGGATTACACACAGACAGACAGACAGACGACAGACAGACACATACACACGGTAGGACTCCCTCAACGAGTGATCAGCCCGTCGCAGAGTCCGCTACCTACACAACACGCAACAAACATAAAAGACTAACACCCGTGCCTTAAGAGGGACTCGAACCATCATCCAACCAATCAAGCGGTCGCGGTCCTACGCCTTAGGTCGTACGGCCACCGGTGTCCTCGTCTCTTCACTAACTTTTGTTGTACTTACCAAAATACGAGTATTAAGTAACATTTTTCTCCTAACTAAACGCTGTAAGACATGGAAGATCGCCTTCGCTGCCCGTTTTCTAACTTGCAAAAATCTTCCCCATCGTTAATTTTTATATTCGTGACAAAACAGCAATTAATAAACGGGATTTTACTACATGCCGTCCTTTTACATTTGAGATAATCAAAGACATGTGTAAGAACTAAATATAGGCTACAGTATTTGTTTAATGATACTGTCTTTCAGAGCTAAGTTATTTGTACTCTGTAGTGAAGAAATCAGAGATACTGACGATTAGACAACAATTTAATTAACCGTAATTTCCCACACGTAACTTTTCTACGCCGATCCCAGTGACCGCGCTGTCTAAGTTGTGGATCTTCGGCCTTTCGCTTGCTGGGATTGCGGGTTCGAATCTCTTTGGGTGGTATGGATGTCTGTCTATTGTGACTGTTGAGGTCTCTGCGTCGAGCTGATCGCTCGTCCAGAGGAGTCCTATCGAATGTAATGTGTCCAAGTGTGATCGTGAAACCTCTAAAATGAGGAGGCCCTGGCCCACTATGGCCTGTTGCGCCATGGAAAAACAACCTTTCTATATTTCAGAAAACCAGAGACGTATATGAACAGTGTATCGCTTGTAATTTTTGCATAAGTTACTTTGTTTTCGCAGTTAAGATATTTTGTAGTCTCTATTACAGAATTCAAATGTTTGATGATTAGCTTACACGTACATGTACATCAGTTAGACGGGCTAGTGTAATGATAATGGGGTTGGCTATAACACTTTGTGTCTGAGATGATTTTAACAAATATTTCACTTTTGTTTAAGACGCCATGTAGGGTTGTTTTAATAACTTGCAGGTGATGCGTAACGTAACAGAAATTGTGTAATTAAAAGTGTCAGAGAGAAACAGAATATTTTATAAATTTTATGAAAGAACCAATTTGTAATATTACTTCTCTCATATTAGGAACATAGCATCACATTTTCAGTAAATTAAGTGGAGTCTTGATGTAAAAAGAAACTTGGTCGCTCATATTGAGGGAGGAACGTAGACTGGGAGTGTTTGAGAATGGGGTGCTGTGGAGAATATTTGGGCGTAAGAGGGAAGAGGGAACAGATGAGTGGAGAAAACTACACAATGAGGGGCTTAATGATCTGTACTGCTCACCCAATATTGTTCGGGTGATAAAATCGAGAAGAACGAGATGGGCGGGGAATGTAGCTCGTATGGGGAGATGAGAGGCGTACACAGGGTTTTGGTGGTGAAACCTGAGGGAAAGAGACCACTTAGGAGACCCAGGCGTAGCTGGGAGGATAATATTAATTTGGATCTTCATGAAGTGGGGTGTGGGGTTATGGGTTGGATCGAGTTGGCTAAGGATAGGGACAAGTGGCTGGCACTTGTTAACACGTTAGTGAACCTTTGGATTCCTTAAAATGCGAACATTTCTTGACTAGCTGAGAACCGGTTAGCTTTTCAAGAGGGACTCTGCTGTATGGAGTAAGTAAGTAAGTAAGTAAGCAAGTAAGTAAGTAAGTAAGTAATCAATTAATAATTAATTAAGTAGTAAAGTGAGTAAAATAAGTAAGTAAAGTAAGTGAACCAAGTAAGTAAAGTAAGTAAGTAAATAGGCAAAATAAATAAAGTAGGTAAAGTAAGTAAGAAAAGTAAGTAAAGTAAGTAAGTAAGTAAGTAAAATGAGTAAAGTAAGTAAGTAAAGTAAAGTAAGTAAAGTAAGTAAAGTAAGTATGTAAGAAAGTAAGTAAAGTGAATAAGTGAGTAAAGTAAGTAAGTAAAGTAAGTAGCAATTAAATAAATAAGTAAAGTAAGTAAGTAAGTAAGTAAATGATTTAAAATTGTCAGCGATATTTCTCATCAAAACTTCCTCGGTTAAAATTCCATATTTTTCTACATAACTCCTTGAGTATGGTGTTGGTTGACACACTCAGTGGGAACAACTATGTACCAACTGTGTTATCGCTCTTTTGTGACCACCCTATGCCAACTTGAAATCAGTGGCTGTAGACGATCTGTATCCTCTCGACTTTCTGTCGCGTCGGCCCAAATCCTTACAACAATGGGAACTCTTCACCTCTATACCAGGAGAGTCTGCGAAACGTCCCTCTTCTCCGTACTAAACCTACACTTGAAGACATCAGACGGTCTTATCGATGTCAAGTTCTTTATTTCGCACGAAGAATGAGGATCGCGCTGCTCTGTCTCCTTGTTCTGAACAACTGCTGACACATTCGAAGCCACAACTTCAACCAGTACGACACTTGAGAACTATTCCTTATCAATGTAGGTTCAACTTTTATTTCGAAAAATCGTTTT
>Ga0123353_10012840_pt1 | contig 11944 bp, 5 predicted proteins | sample TergutLab28metaG_3_FD_92763 | JGI IMG/M metagenome (GOLD analysis project Ga0123353, IMG submission 92763) | Labiotermes labralis P3 segment gut microbial communities from Petit-Saut dam, French Guiana - Lab288 P3 | ecosystem: Host-associated > Arthropoda: Insects > Digestive system > Gut ... | reverse complement strand
GGAGGGATACAGCTTCTAGCCAATCCTTGTACCGACTACGCTATTCTATCCTTTAAACTTTTTGACTCACAAAACACAAAATGGTACGCTGAAATAGTTTCTTAAATTTCTCCTTGCCAAGAACGTGCAGTTCATCTTTTTGTATTCGCAGATGAAAATGCGCCCTTCAATACGTCAATGCAAATGCATACTTCACCGTTAGTTTGCGACGAAAAAAACTAAAGTACTATGGTATCAGTTTCAACTGAAATATGCACAGGTCCATGCGATCTAACATCCGAATTAACTTCACTCCTACAGCATCTACATAATTGTCATTTCGTCACAGTAAAGTGACTGAATAAGATTAAATACCGGCACACACAAAATTTGTTTCGTAAACAGGAAGATAAAGAACTCGTTCCAGAGGAACGTCTTAAAGCGCAGTCATATACAAGAAGAAAAATAAATTATTACCCTTTGAAATGCAGCAAGAAGAACTGGTCTCTGGAGTATTATAGATTATCCAAGTTTTCAATTACCTTTTTTCCTCCTCTTTCAACGGCATATTACTAACAACATTTCGACCTGAATTGACTATAGGTTTAGTTATTCAAAGCAAAAGAGCTATCACATATTTATACGTTTCTTCTAGTCGTTTCATTTTCGACCTGTTCTCTCATGAATAAAACATGCTATCATGACAGCAGCAGCTAGAATCGAGTTTCTTGAGGCTTGTTCACGCTCTCCTTTTAGATCACAGAGTCTTACATGCTGATAAAAATGTTAATGTTTTTACAAGGAGGCGACGTGGCACCCTGCAGGTGTCAAAAGCGCTGAGTACTGACCCTGTTTCCAGAATATGACGTCAAGAAATGATGCACGCTTACACGGTTTACCAACCACTTCAAAAACATCATCCTGCACAAATATAAGAATAGTTACTACTTAGCAGGGTGTCTCATGTCTTCAGGAATAATTACTACACTTCAGCTTCCTGTCTGGGAAAAGCTGAGATATTTGACAGAAAAATTAAATATTTTATTTAAACTGTAAAAGGATTAAATCGAACAAACTGTATGAATTTTAAGTATTATCCCTAATCACGGCGTGTAAACTAATCTTTTAAAGATTAAGCAAAGTGAAAGTAATTTTCCGTCTACTGGAGCCCGATTGCACAAACAGCACTACGTTTTGAAGGTCCAAAATTTCGCCTGTTTCTCTTTTGGTACAACAACATGTAGATGAAGATGAGTAAGGAGCACTGGTGGAATTACACTGCCAGGAGGAAACAGAAGTACTCCGAGAAAAACTGTCCCAGTGTCACTTTGCCCACCCTATATGTCATATGGAATTTCACGAGGTCGAACTCAGGCATCCGCGGTGACAAGCCGAGCCATGACACGACACATTAAGATTCGAATTATTTCTCAGGGTTCCTACCGTACTGCGCAGAAAACACTCCCTCTGGGTTACAAAAACCAGGAAGTTAGTGCTACATGGGGAAATAAGCCCTGTTTGGTCTAACGTGCACACACACATAACACTTAAATACACGGCACGGGCTCCAAGTTTAGTAGCAATATGTGTGTGTGTGTGTGTGTGATATGCCAGTCACAATCGTAAGCAGCCTTTCGATGACAAGCACGATTTAATTAGCTTGCAGTGCAAGATGTCGATCAAAGAAATCAGCAGACTGTACATTGTCACCGCAGGAGTAGGCGATGGGAAACAGGCTATTAATAAAATTCTACAGAACTGGCTATGCCATCCCATGTTTCGGTGATATTTAAAGAAGAGGAAATGACTCATAAAAACAGTGAGGCTACGTTTATTATCGGTTGAACTAGCGGCAGCCTTTGTCTCCTCGTCGTCACCATTCGTTACCCAGTCTGAATGTTGATTGTCGACTGACATGGTTCGAAGTTCCAGCTCAAAGGATCCAGCCCCCGAAATTTATAACTAGCCTTGTCATAAACATACAAACAAATGTACATAGGGACAGTGAAAGAGAACCGTACGTATGTGGCCGACTTTGTCTACGTGATTTGTGTGCAAACTGTGAATCAAATCCCGTATCCTGTGTTTTATGTCAGTTGTACAACCACCAGCTCTCTGACTGTCTGTCTAGCAGTCCTGTCATGGCAGCTTCCGTCCCCCACCCCCCTCCAAATTTTTAATATAAGACGTTGGTCTGTTATTTTAAAATTACTACTTGAATAAATATACACAGTAAACTGTCAATTGTATATGCGAACAAATGCACACACTACAATCACAAATTGTACATAAGTTTTAATAACTACTACATGTTTCGGCACGATGAAGCCATCTTCAGGGGGTCTCAAATACAAGGGAGCACAAGCACCAATATATCGGCCTAGAAATACAATATAACATATTAAGATATTTATGTTAAAATTATAAAATATAAAATGTAAGTACATTATTACAACGTTGTGGACGTTACGGTTAGCATAATCCAGGCCAGAGTCCAACACAGTAATCAGTTCAGTTGTCTTAACATTTTAATTAGAGGGCGCTGAGAGAAATTGGCTTCTCAACTAATTTACAATGATCGTGTGTGTCCAAGCAAGAGAGAATTAGAATATTAATTAATTCCAACAAAGTAATACTTGAAACGGCAGCTGGATTTTTTGGCGCGTTCAAGAAATTGCGAAAAGCGACTTTTAGCTTTGTCATGTCTGTCCGTCCGTCCGCATGGAAAAATTCGGCTCCCACTGGAAGGATTTTCATGAAATTTGATATTTTTCGACTATATATCCGAAAATTCAAGTTTTATTAAAATCTGACAAAATTACAGGTACTGTACGTGAAGAGCTAGTTATATTGAGGTTAATATTTCGCTCAGTTCTTCTTAGAATGAAAAATGTTCCAGACAAAAGTTGTAGATAAAATCAAAACACACGTATTATGTTCAATATTTTGATTCGAAAATCGTGCAGTTTATGAGATAATGTGGAAAAATATTACAGAACCAGACAGGACACAGATGACAATATAGCGCATGCACATTGCACACTCACAATATGTAATACTTATTGCTTTTCCGCTGCAACAGTGGTTGCATGAACGCGCTTCAACGTTACTTTCCAATTTTGCTCTTCAGGCATATAGGTAAAGCAATCCCATTACAGGCCCGGAGTGGCCCAGAGGATTCCAGGAAGTTAAGGTTCCCAGATTATATGACAACGGCACAGGATTGTGGTAAGGTTGTCAGCCTTACGCACCGGCCGCCTTTACCCCCAGGAAATTCTCCTGGTACAAATTTATGTTAGAGGCTGTGTCGACCCCACGGCCATAGTGCGATCGGAAGAATTTTATGTCAATGAAAAATCCACTGACACCAGGTGGGATCGAACCAGCGACCATCGGATTTGATAAAATAAACGAAGATTAAATATGTGGGACACGCAGCATGCACGAGGCATATGAAAAATCATACATCAATAAAACTGGAGAATTTAAGGGGAAGACATAAATGGGGTGCCTACATGCAGCTGCGTAGGACACGCTGACTTTTCAAAGACGAAGGCTGTACTTACTTTCGAAACGATTACACCGTGACGCAACGCCGCATCACAGAACAACGTGAACGTGACTGAGTTACCTTTGTGAGAGTGTGTAAAAATAAAGACAGTAATAGAGTGTTTTCTTGTGGGACATAATGCCGGGTTAAATAGCAAATACGAACAGCCGCGAGTCAATATGGGCCCAAACCCCAAAAGAGTGGAATCCTCATCAACACCGCTATAAGAACCCAAAATCTCACAATATACTATTATTATTATTCCTATTCAACATAAACTACCCCGTCTTTGAAATGAGACTAGAAAAAAACTTTTTGGATTGACATTATTATTTCCAGGCCTTACTGCGCGCGTAACGCACACAGAAACTGCAGATCAGTACAAACTACGCCGATCTCCACCAGAGGCCGGTGGATGGCCGATACAGACACAGTACGAACAAGAATTGGAAACAGATGCTTTTGCGTTGTTGCGCGATATCCACTGGTGAAAATTCACCAACAGTGTAGAAGTTCAACAGCCCGGAAGCACCTGATTCTACATGTATCGCGGCAAAATCCAGAACTTTCAGACGGAAAAGAAATCCCATACAGATCTTTGTTAGATACTCGTATTACACATGTCCCCGTGGTATCCACATTCACCTCCGTCCGCGAATCCGCGGTCTCTTTGTGCATTAATTGTCTCTTGGTGCAGATATACAAAAGAAATCCCTATTACAGCTAAGTTATTCACCACATATTTATGTTGGGTTAATTAAACACTTCACATTCAGATCTGCATACAGTATTGAGTGGGCCTGTTTAATTTAAACAGGCTTATAAAAGTATTGATACATTTACTAAGCACATAGATTTCCCACGTCATACGACCAATGATTTAATGAGAAAAATAACAATGTGTTTCAAACATAATGCTGAACTGATGTAACGATGAAGACAGATTAAGAGTGGTTAAGGGAATAATTCTGTAACTTGTCCTTGAACATGCTGTAGATACCTTCTGTGCAATAAATATATGTATTAAAAAAAAAGACATCAACTTCCACATTTGGACCGAAGTTGTAAAGTTGGATTTTTTCGTTTCGTGTTCAGTATGAGGGCAATCCAAACCAACCTTTAGTCCATAATTTGCGTGGACAGAAATAGTCCACAACAAATACTTGTTGTTGTTGTTGTTGTCGTCGTCGTTGTCTAAACCTAATTACTGCGAAGGTATTAATTCTCAATGCATCTGTTTTTTGCAAGAAGAGACAATGCAATGGCCAAATTTAGCCGCGACAACATTTACATGACAAATAGACAAAACAGACAGCATTTACGACGCGCCTCTGTTTAAGGGAGCCAGCCCATACAATTTTCCGCCTCCTCAGCGCTAGAACGTGAATTAATTACCAGATGGCTAACACTCTGTTTGAGACATGCATTATCTTGCCGCTGACACTTTTGTAAAAGAATCTTCTGCGTCAACAGCGACCTGTGCAAGAAGAAAATACATAACAATGGAAAACTTCCGACTCACAGGTTCAGTGTTGGACACAAAGAAAATACGAAAACTTTTATTCTAACTGACGAGAATTAGAAGTTATTAGCCCTCGAATGGAACCAAGCCGCAGAAAAGTTTGTGCCAGTTGATTGTTAAATATCCCCAGCTCGCAGTGCAACAAATCTTATAAAACTGTATGCGTGTATAATTGGAGCCGATGTAGCTCCCTCCTCTAGTCTGTAAAACAAAACAAAGAAAACATTCTTGCAGTTAGTTTTAAAAAAAAATCAGTATCCAATAAATTTATTGATCCGGAAATCGTTATTTCCTTCGATGAGACATGCTTCAGTTGACACACGAGTGCAAACAGCCAGAGTGACATATATGCCTGTTCCAAAAGTCCCCACGCAGTTCGTGAAGTTCTACTGTATGATTAAAGTCGGAGTCTGATGTGCAATGAGTGCGAGCTGATTGCGAACTCACAGACTTCCAGATTTTAATCCGTACAATTTTTTTGAGGGTGACACCAAAAGACGGAGTTTATATGAAGAGCCCACATTTTGCAAATAACGAATGACCGAATTCGAAGAAAGTGCGACGTACCGCATAGAAACTGGAGACAAACACTTCGAGATGTACCTTTTATATTAAAAGTTAAGTTGTGGTGCTGGGGAAGAACAGGCTCCAAATTGCTGGCGGATAAAGTCTTCTTATATGATAAAGTTCCCGTGACAGCTGCCATGCTCAAACATGATTAAAGGTAAATGTCTAATTTATCTAATGAAAATAAGAGCGTTTGTTTAATGTCAAGTTAATTAATAAGGGAGTATGACGTTACTTTTTCTTTCTTTGCCTAAGAATGTTAACTTTCAGCTTTCAAGTGCTCATATACTGTTCCCCTGATCAAAGCTGCCGGTAACACCTGCCTCGCTCCAAGTAGGCGGAAACTCTTCTTTGTCTTCAAGAAATTCAGCGTTACCATTCGACATTAATTACGTAGCAAGTACAGTGAGAAACTGACGCATATTTCTTCGTTGCTGCAAGTACAGAACATGGATGACCAAAATAGTCACAGTTCTGTTATAACGCGACATTTGCGTTCTCATTGGACCTCGCATTACACGTAGAAAATCGCGTAATAAGAATATGGTCAGATCATAAAAAAAGTGCCCCGTCATCCAACCTTATGCTCGTATCTTCATAATGGTGATTGAAATCTCGTATGAGCCAACATGAGTATGTGGATGTTCGCGTTATACATACAGCATTCACCTATACCAGCGTTTCTCAACCGCCGGTCCGCAGCCCGGTACCAGGCCCTGGCATCAATTATACCGGGCCGCGAGAGATTCTCCTGGAATTGATAACTAATTTAAAACTGATTTTACATTTGTCAACATGCCACACCGTACACATAATTGTACTAATACTCTTTATGATTAGGCCACAATTAATTATTAATACTCACGTTAGTTTAATGTATGAACTTAAAAAATTGGAAAGGTACTGACGAGCAAATCTGTTGGGACCGAGTCCTCGTCTTGTGAAAGAAGAATTTACCGGGCCGCGGTCTCACAAAGGTTGAGAAACACTGACCTATACATCAATCGCTTTTAGCCCATTCGCTTTAACGAAACGCGCGTTAACAGCAGAAATGACTTTGAAGTAGGCTACATGGGATGACGAAGTTTATCAACAGTGTGATTTTTCCAGTGCAATTTACATTTACCTTCGCCAACGCACTCCAAGTACGCAAACACGTTTGTGAAAAGTACCGTGTAAGATGTGAGTGCCATTAAACACAACGACAGCTACCAAAACGTGTCTGTGTTTCATATCCGAGGATCCACAACCTACACCGTCACTTGAGACTCACTGAGGGGTCCCTGTTGTCAGTTGTGTTTCTTAACAAATTAAATTTGGTTTATTCCTAAACTTAACCAACAGCGATAACAGAACAGTAATTTAAAACACTAGTTTTGTTTTGAGAGAATATTTTTCACTCACAATTGTAATTGCGACGTCTAGAACAGGCAATGGCGGTACAAATTTGCTGTTATAGTAACGGCTCTTACATAGCGGATAAAATCCGACTTGTATCTTATCTCTCTTTTTCTCCGCCGAACCTCTCTAACTCAGTTCCAACTGTAAACCCTGCGGGTACACTGAATTTCCATATCGTGAATTACACCAGCATTTATCTGGCTGAGTAAACAAACATAAGGAAAACAAGTATTCAGAAAACATCTGCATCTCTTTATGAACAGACTGCGTTACCTCTCCCCTATACTAAGGCCTCAGAAGAAGACTCAAGGATTTTGAAAATACAGCGTTCAACAAGTTCTCTCACTTTCTGCTTGCTCTTGGATTCGCCTCCAATTCTCCTTTACAATGCCGACGAGAAAGGGGGAAGTCGGTACAAATCACCGGGGTCCTTCAGTCCGGAATGGGGCTCGGGCCCGAACATGCCGCATATTTTGACGTTTTGTTGACCGTGCATCTCAGCATATTTATCTCAGTATTTAACCAACTTGATGCACAAAATTTGTTCCACAATAAGATTTATTTCATGCCTCTACATGTTTCGATCACATGTGCTCAACATCAGGAGGTCAAAATTGCATTACACAGCCTCTGGTATCATCACACTGGTTCGAACTAGTGTGATGATACCAGATGCTGTGTAATGCAATTTTGACCTACTGATGATGAGCACATGTGCTCGAAACATGTAGAGGCATGAAATAAATCTTATTGTGGAACAAATTTTGTGCATCAAGTTTGTTAAATACTGAGATAAATATGCCGCATATGTTTTCATATTTGTCAGTTGTATTTTTCGATCGTACTATTTAACTGCTTCAGATCAAACCCAAGTCACTCTACAACTGAATGTCAGTCTTTCCGATTTCGTTTAAATATTTTTAGCCTGTCAGCTCCTGGTGGGGCCCGACACATATTTCACTGGAGCCCGAAGCCGCTCCTTTAACCCATATTAACCATTCCACATCGCTTGACTATTGCGAAGCTTATCATGAGGTTACAATTACAATCATTCCTACAAAGAGTAGCACTGTAAGACAAGAGGACAGCATAGAAAATAAGCCGGAAAGGAAGCGAAACTATTCAACTTAGACTTGAAGGGGGGGTTGGCCATTACACTTCTCTCCGTGGCGTCACCTGAGCTTAAAAATCTGATACATGTAGTAGATAAAAAATGGTGGGCCGGGCTAGAGTAGTCGGAGTAGCGACTCACTAAAGCTGGACGGTCCGGGGATGGAATGCCGTTATGGGCGAGATGTGCCGAACCCGTACAGACCGGCCCAGCCCCAAACCTAACATCTGTGCAATAAGTACCTGGTCTTTCCCGGGTGTAAAGCGGCCGAAGCGTGGGACAATGCATCCACCCTCAAACAGCGCCGTGGTTAAAGAAAGAGTAAAGCTATCCTTCTACTCCCCCACTGCGCCTTCATGACGGGTTGTAGGTTAAGCTCTGTCTACCTTCAGATAAAACGTGCTGAAATTATTTTCTCGATTCTTTCGTACCCAGTTGTCCCTTTGGGCTCCTCGCCATTCACCGACTGACACCACTGATATGAACCGGTGGTCAGCACAGCATTGTTATTAACGCTTTGCTAAACGGGCAAAGAAAGCGCAGTGAATGAGAGAAGACATGATTGCCCTTTGTACACCCCCGTGTTGCAGCTACTTTTGCTAATAATCGGTTAGTACAGCTCAGGGTAGCTGTAAGTTATTTCCTTTTTCCAAATGCCAGCAGCGCCATCGAATAAAGTTAGTTCTCGTTGCTACTAAGGAATTTTAACGTTAAATTGTGACATATTCCTGCATTAAAAGTGAGAGCGGTTTCATGACACGAATCAAAGGAATACCACGCAGTATCAAGTAAAATAGCGCAACTGGAATTCAAATAACATCATCGGAATTCAATTCAATATTTAGCGCACGTCGTCTTCATCACTGCCACATCAAAGTATTTGCTGTTTAAATGGGGGCGGGGGAAGGAGACTGAGGGAAATTGCTTGATATGTGTGTCTGTGTGTGTGTGTGTGTGTGGGCGGAAGGGGGGGGGGGCAGCTTCGAAAAACTACACACATAGAGTGGCCCAGAGAACTGTAAGGCGCATGCAAAGTGTGATATTTGGAATCCACAGCAGTCCTTTAACTCTTCAGTGCCACTGGAGTTGAAATTCCAACTACTGCCCAAGAGGGAGGGGCTTTTAATTTCTAGTAACTTTAAAGGCTTTCACGGCCGTACGGCGCACCGATACGGCAGCATACGAAGAACTAAAGGTCCGTACAGTATTCCGAGGCTAGCACTGAAAAGTTAAATGTTTCCGTATTAAATTTGTATCATAGTACAGTAATTGAATACGCTTCTTCAGTAAGTAGTCACCACAAATTCGGGCTTCCATATAGTCACATCATTTTACACTCTTCAGTTAAGTTCACTGAACCTTGCCGTCTTGTAACACTTCAACCCTCTTGTTGCCGTAAGAAAGGAAAGTTCATGTAATGAGTGCCCTGTATACTATCCCCCCCCCCCCGTGGCGCTGCGGCCCAACGCGGGTCATGGCCTCCTCATTCTTGAAGTTTCTTGATCACACACAACGACGCACCACAGTCGGTAGGACTCCTCTGCACGAGTGATGAGCTCGTCGCAGAGACCTCTACCTGACAACACACAACAATCACAACAGACAAACATCCATGTCCCCTGTGGGATTCGAACCCACGATCTCAGCAGGCGAGCGGCCGCAGACCTGCGCCTTAGACCGCGCGGCCACTAGGACCGGCGTATAATAATTTAATAAACATTCTATACAATGGCTTCGACCATATATAAAAACTTCCCACTATAATTTACAGGGGGGTTGCTGTTTCACATTTAGTGATGAAAACAACAAAATTTGCGAATATTTTACAAGTTAAAATCCCTTAATATTTTGAGACGTCTGGAAAATTGTAAACGACCAAATTCCCTTCCTAACGACCGTATTGTAACAACTTACTTCGGCTAGTAATTAAAAAAAACCTGTCTGCATCTAAAACAAGACTGGAAAGGTGCAGTAAAATTTTTCAGTATCTTTACAAGAGTTTTCCAAACGCATCCTCTGCCCTATCATGACCCTCAGCTCCCTTCATGTTCAGCATTCCTGATTCATATTTTACATTTTGTACCTTACTGTTCTAAAGTTTGTACAGTATATGCCTATAAACTACTGAAATAATGTGCTTCAGAAATCGTATTTTACATCAATTTTCATGCCTTCGTGGTGAGTACGGTTCCGATGGTATTACTTTGGGTTTTGATTCGTTATATAAAAAATCGGGTCTAAACGGGAGTTTCAGGTATTAATTGCCTACGTATTCTATGTTTATGACAACACTCTGGTTCATATAAAATCGACAGGAACTACAGTCAAATCACATGTAAAAACCTTCATGTCTGGTGCTTAGATTCAGGTATAAAATTAAAGTCCATCCCCGACATAGCGCCACCTTCGATCAGCGCCCATGAAAGTCTGTGGAAAGAAATTCACTACCATAGAAATTCACTACTCTACCGCATTTCGACTCACCGCCACCATCGACAAATTGCGAGCGACAAAACAGTGGAACTATATAAGGGTTTGACTGTAATTACTCCTACGAATATTACGTAAGTAGCGCCTATAATCAATTCTTAATACCCGGAATAATGATTGATTTCGTTCCGTCTGTTACGTGTTCTCTAGTTAAGTTGATATCAGGAGTCTCTATTGAAGAATGCATGGCACTTATTTTGCAGGACGTCCAAAGAACCTTACTTTTTAAATTCACTTGCGATGCAATTAACTTAGTAGTAGTAGTAGCAGCAGTAGTAGTCTGCTGCAGCTCCAGGTGATACTGTAGAGGATTTTCTAGGCAGAAATTACTGTTCAGGAGTGGGTTGCCATTGCCTTCTCCTTCTCCTCCGATCATTTCACATTTGTGCGTTCCCTATTCCGAGCCTTTTCTTCCACCAGCATGCGCCATTTTTTCCTGTCCTGTACTGCAGTATGGCACATTTATTTATACGTTCTGGAAGACTTCATGAGTCAGTTCTTGGCTGACGGTGGATTTATAATCTGTGTCCAGGTAATAAAACGCTGTTTCTCATATCACGCGTGTGAAGTGGAGGTCGAGGGGTATGCAGGTGACATGAGGTCACATGTCACCATGCCTTCCCTCAGGTGTACAACAAATGAGCCCTTTAAAACACAGAACACTCTTAACGTGCCATTACTCTGCTACTGCCTGTTCTACAGCAAGGTTCGATGACACAATCCTCAAGCACGAAATGTCCAGCACCACCTGCCGCTCATATTTTGCAGCACATTTCTTATACTTATAGAACGACCAGAGACCTACATTTAAAGTAAGTACCTACCACGCAGTAAGTTCTTACAGACAACCTAATAACAGCCACTTTCGAAGGATCTAACAATGGTATATATATACATATCTTGGGATTACTTTCCGTCTGAGCTTTAACTATTGTCCAGGGTTCCACATAAGAAATACAATGTTTCTATTTCCGTCGTCATGCTTAATTAGACTCTCCAAATTTCGTTAAAAAGAAAGGACAAGTATATTGGGCGCTTTATATGAAGACCTAAGTATGTATCACACTGCTGGCAGCTACATTTGTAGCGCAACAATACAGGAAACACACTGCTGTGCTTCTATGACAATACCTTCAATATTTATTACATTTGAATTGAAGTAAAGTTTGCTTGAAATCGTCGAAAAGTGTAGAGAAGCGGAGTCTAGTGAAGTGAAAAATCTAAAGTGAAGTGAGAATTTATCTAACGTGGAGGGTAGCGAAGTGGAGTGAACGAAGCAAAGTGAAATGGAATGAGGCGAAGTGAAGTGCAGTATAGGGAAGGG
>Ga0123353_10012839_pt1 | contig 11944 bp, 9 predicted proteins | sample TergutLab28metaG_3_FD_92763 | JGI IMG/M metagenome (GOLD analysis project Ga0123353, IMG submission 92763) | Labiotermes labralis P3 segment gut microbial communities from Petit-Saut dam, French Guiana - Lab288 P3 | ecosystem: Host-associated > Arthropoda: Insects > Digestive system > Gut ... | reverse complement strand
AACACTCCCAAGTTTTTGTTACATACCTTACAGGTGCTCTATATGTGCACCCTTTGTGATTCTACAAACATCAACACGATAATCGAGTTCGTTCCAAACTGTTTGTAGCATGTCAGCGGTGATAGTTTCAATGGCGGCTCTGATTCGTACGTTCAGTTCCGGGATACACACGCACCCTGTCTCTTGAAACTGTGCATACCACCTTCGAATGGAATTGTCAGATGGTGGTTATTTCCCGAATTTGGTGCGGAATTGCCGCTGGACAATTGTACCCCGACAATGATTTTGAATAACCCGGTATATGTACGTTATTGTTTGGCTTTACGTTTCTACAAATGCCAGTGGAATTACCAACGCGAAACTCAACTGCAATCCATTCAGCGGATTTCGTTTGTCACATTCGGTCAAACAGAACGACACACACACACACACACACACACACACACACACACACACACACACACACACACACAGTGAAGGGTGAATATGTTTTTTTTGCACCTCTTCGTTACAAAAGCACCACCGTCGGTGTGAAATGTATCCCCGTAGACGTCGGTCATTGCTATTCGCCTGCACCAAGGACATGTTTTACGTCCGTCTGTTTTGCGCCGTTTTGCTGTAACGCCTCTTGCCACAATTAAAACCACTTCTTAATTTACGGCGTATCGTTTTCGGTTTAACGCTCTCTGGCTGGTTTATTTCCACTCGTTTTCTTTTTTCTTAAGAAAATATCATTTTTAATGTACGCCTGTTTTATTTACGCCCACTTTTTCGTGAACATAACTAAGGCGTAAAACAAGGCCTTGGTGTATAAGGCTACATACGATACTTGTCCACCGTAATGTGAAAAGCAAGAGCAGGATGGCGTAGCAGTAACACACTGCATACTACAGCAACTAGGCTACAGGCTGCATGATCCGAGGTTCAAATCCTGGCAGGGACAACCGATTTTTCTTTCCTCCAAAACGTCTAGAACGGCTCTGGGGACAACCCAGCTTCGTACACAAGAGGTACAAGGGTTATTTCCCGTCGGTGAAGCGGCCGGAGCTTTAAGTTTACCACTCACCTTCATCTTGTTCCGGGATTAAGAATGAGTGGAGCTATACACGTACTCCCTCTATAAGCTTGCTTCTTTTTTTCTTCGCCGTTCACCAGCACTCTATTGTAGGCGTCATAGAGCACGGAGGCAGAGAGCGTCGTAAAATATACTATAAAACAACCGCAAAGTTAAGACAGAACTTTACTGTCGACATGACAATGAGAATTCCTCAGTTACGTGAAGTTCAGAATCCTTCACTCAGCTGGTTACGACGGCCAGTGCATGATTCTGTCACAAACTCTAATTCAGACTGGACGTAGGACACATTCTTCGATCGAAACTTAATTTCCTTGCAAATCTAGCTCTTGCGAAGCGACAAGTCAATGTCACCATGTGCCCTCACGCACAACGCCATCTTGCAACTTGAATTATCCTGCACTTTTGAAGCTACATGAATGAATGATGCCTGCCCGTTCACAATCGGGGTCTTGTGACCACGACAATAAACATTTTTAATTCCTTAAATGTGCGGAATTTATTTCGTATTACTGGATCTCTTGGGCTGGGTAGCCTATCCACGGGCTGGACGGTCCGGGGATCGAATCCCGGTGGAGGCGAGATTTTCCGCGCCTGTCCAGACCGGTCCTGGGGCCCACCCAGCCTCCTGTACAATGGGTACCGGGTCTTTCCCGGGGGTAAAGAGCGGTCGGGGCGTGACGCTGACCCCTCACCCCCTTCCAGTGCCGTGATCAAGAAAGAGGAGAGCTATACCACTACTCCCCCTATGGGTCGTACGGCCTGTACAGAGCCTCAGTGCCTGTACAAGGGTGCACTTTACCTTTTTTTTACCTACTGGATCTCTTACACTTCTTCCATCATCTGACGTTCCGAGCAATACACATGTTCAAGACCAGACCTGCTCCGTCCTCCAGTTAGTTGGTGGGGAGGCACATACTGTACTGCGATGAGCCAGACAGGTGGGGCAGGTGTTTGTCGCCAGATCATAACTGTCTTGCGTAACTCCTCAAACGGCCCAGTCGCAATAACTGAAATAACCAACGATCCAGTGGGCCGGGTAGCTCAGTCAGTATAGTGACTGACTACGGGCTGGACCGTCCGGGATCGAATCCCGGTGGGGACAATTTCCGCCCGCCGAGACCGGCCCTGGGGCCCACCCAGCCTCCTGTACAATGGGTACCGGGTCTTTCCCAGTGGTAGAGGCGGCCGCGGCTTGCCGCTGACCCCTCCACCCCCTCTAGTGCCGAAGGTCCTAGAGAAGTGTACAGCTAATCCTCTACTCACCCTAAGGGCCTGCTTGGCCTATAAAAAGGGTGAAAACCTACCTACCAACCATCCAATGTTGAAACTCTCCCTGTTAGGACGGTAGTGACGAAAGAAGCAAGCCGTGTGTACTTGTTGCCTACATTTGACACCGGTAAGAGTCCGACTTAAAAAAAGCAAAGGAAAGTCAAATATTTTCTTTGCATCATGTAAATGAGTGCCTTGTGTGAACATCTTGTGCACACAATGAAGCAAATGTTTTGTGTTAAATGGACTCGCCTGATTGTGTACGTCCCCGTTCCAACTAGCCAACATTTCCTTCCACCGGTTAGCAACTTCAAGACGATATTACAGTACTGTGTACAAAACGAGGTTACGTTCAGGGTTTTTACCAGGTTCAGACTACGGTGCATCACGATTCGAATATCAAAAACAATAAGACGATATAGTTCAAGGAAATACCACAAATTATGATGTAATTATTTCTTTAAAATAAACCATAATTACAACATAGTTACGTTGTCATTGCCTACAGGTGGTCTGGACACAATGCAACAGCAGGGGCACATAAATTTTCCAAAAAATCGGTCACCTCAAAATTCTAGGCGCCCGAGGGGATCCATGTTAAGGAGCCACAAATATTAGGAGCCACCGAAAAAAATTCAGGCACCTGGTTTTTGTGCAACTTACGTCAAACAATATAGAAAGTCCGAAATATCGCGCGGTGTTAATAATAATTCGCATTTCAAAAGAAAAATGTTAAAGAAAGATTATAAACTTTAAATTGCGTTATAGTTTAATCACTTAACCCTCTACATCACAGCATTTAAAATACGGGCCACTTGCTGTAATATATAAAACCTACACTGTACCTACACAGTGTATTTATGTATCCCTTATGACTCAGACATCAACATAAACAAATATTGTTCCCTTACGCTATATTAACCAGACAGGCTTTGTAATGGTAAGACACGGTTTTCCGTACGGTGATAACTGATATTTTAAAATTTATTTCCATAAATTTCGTGCTAATTTGGTGGACTCCACAACCGTGAATTTAATTCTGAATTCGAGTTAGGAGCGCTGGACATGAACGCTATGGTCGTGCCCTGGAATTTGGTAACCATTTCAGTTGTATTTTAAGACGTGTTGTGTGTATTGATGATAGTTGTCTAGTGTGTATTGTAGTTGTCTTGTGTGTACTGTTGTCATCTTATGTGTCTTTGTTGTACTATGTGTGTATTGCTGTTTTACTTTAGACGTCGGACTGCTGGCTAGAAGTCAGTATCCGGAAGGTCCTGCGACCGGCCACCTCGACACAGGTTTTTCTTGGTTTCCCTGTGTCTATAAGCAAATGCTGAGACGGTTCCCAAGATTCCAAGTTGCCACTACATGCTTCTCATGTAGCGATCCCGATTTAAATTTAGTAGTAACCGACATCATGTTTTGTATACATGTAAAATAACCATTGCCACCGGGTGACAACCCAATTGCAGTTATTATTATTATTATTATTATTATTATTTACTTTGCAGAGAGGGGAAAACGCGAGAACATTTGTGGTCAGAGTGCACAGCGAATTTTTAGGCGCATTGGCATCTACGACTACCTGCGCGTGTGTAAAACAGAAATGGGAAGAGAAAAAATCTGAAGGGCTGTATGAAACACGGGTAGAGTTCAAGATGCCAAACTGCTGAAGACTCTCAAGAATAAATGGCGAGTAAAATACAAAAGGCATTGGCATTAACTAGGCGTTATAAGGTGTTAAAATCACAGGCTGTACCGGTGCCAGATACTGATATTAATTGAAAAGGTAAAGCAGTCCCGTTACAGGCCTGGAGAGGCCCAGAGGGTCCCAGGAAGTTAAGGTTCCCAGATTACATGACAACGGCACAGGATGCTGGTAAGGTTGTCAGCCTTACGCACAGGCCGCCTTTACCCCCAGAAAATACTCCTGGTACTCATTTCTGTTAGAGGCTGAGTCGACCCCAGGGCCATATTGCGATCGGAGGGATTTTATGTCAATGAAAAATCCAATGACACCAGCTGGGATCGAACCAGCAACCTTCCGATTTGTAGCACAGCACCTTAACCACTGTGCCACTGCGGTGAAGAAAAACACATTGCCTCCCCATTACAAACATCAAATGGTCGATATTTTTCATGGAAATAACCACCTGAATCACTCAAATACATTCTGACGGTAAAATGCAGAGTTTGTAAAGCTACAGGAAGTGGTACACATAGTTACCACTTTGTTTTAAAAGGTTAATACACTCTTATGCCTAAAAATATACAAGAACGGGGCGATTAGTTAGAGCACAGAGAATTATCATTTCGACATAAGAGCGCAATGCGTACTAGAAAACACATCGGGCATGAGATATCTATTTAGCAACGTCACAACCAGCTACACAGCATACCGCTCCTGAAAATATAAAAGTGTTTTCGCATAACCATTAATGTAACTGCCAAGTGTTTTCATTATTATTATTATTATTATCATCATCATCATCATCTCCTTTATGCTTGGTATTTATACTTATATTCCTGAGACAAACTATGTCCCTAGAGAATACAGTGTTGCAGCTATTCTGTTGTTACTATTCATGGTGCTTATATCATTAGTTTCAGTGTTGAATCTATTGTACTTTTACATTAGTACTTTCCGAACTATGTGTGCAGTGCCCAATATGGCTGTTTCTGTAGTTCCTTAACTTCATTGTTTCCTGGTATGTTGCTCTCGTATTTCCTAAATGACTTTGAAATAGTCCCAGTCGCCCCTATTATTACTGGTATCACCTTTGTTTTTACATTCCACATGCGCTGTATTTCTATTGTAAGGTCTTTATATTTTAAAATGTTCTCGGCTACTTTTTTAATCACATTTCTGTCTCCTGAGATTGCAACGTCTATTAACATACATGTTCCCTTTTCATTATCACGGATTATAATGTCTGGTTTGTTGTTGGGGATAGTTCCGTCAGTTTGAATTTCTTGGTTTCACAAAATAGCTACCTTGCCTCCTTGACTTGTTTCTACATATCGAGGAGGCAAGTTAACCATATTATTATTATTATTCAGAACAATTATTGTGGGAATTCTGTCCTATATTCCTGCTCGCTACATGTTTCGGCAAAATTGTTTCATCCTCACGATAAATATATGTCGCCTTATCATAAACTATTTTAAATTAAATTTACTGTTGTCATTATTAAAATCAGGGTTCAAATTACCTTGAAATAACCACACAACCACCCACCACTTTCACAGAGTAAATACAAAGCCACAGGAACGGGTCAACACTGGCAAAACGATGGCCATGAAAACGAACGAGGATGTGGAATCATTCTTACCCGAGCCACTATATGGAAAAGTCCATCTACGTTTATAAATTGATATTAGACTCCGGTGAATACAAATCTGGATTTTAGATTTATAAAAATAGTGACATGGTGCACGAAATCATGGTATATTTGAACTAAGTGTCCTGTACCAGCCACTATAAAACAGAAGTCGTTATCTATAGGTTTGGTGGGCGGGCAAGACAGCCACAAAGTTCGCCAGTCACCGACTGGTAGAAGCGACCTGTAAATTCCTTCAGCTCGCTCACACCTATTAATGCTTTAAGAACCCTCCTCACGTCTCACAATACATCAAGCTAATCGAGATAAACGCTTTAATCACCAATTCCGATTACTGCAAGGCTCCACATCTCCCGAAATGGGCTCCTAAGCATCAGCTGTCACTGTGGGCGCCTCTACATATTTTTAGATTTAACTTGTTCGTTCAACTACACTGCGTTGTCTGAAGTTAACAGCGAATCTGAGAGACGCCATATCTCGACATCGTCCCAAATCAGCGCCGTATTTAAAGAAACGTTTATGGGTTGAACCACTTCCTTCCTGAAATGTCAGGCAAGACGTAAACAAACGTGTTTTATTACGCAAATTTATTTACAAACGGAAGTTTGAATGTAATGGTAGACTTAGAACAACAAATCTACCATTCTGACTTTCGTAAGAGCACTTGAGGCAAGGCAATAACGTTAACTTTGGTGTACATGGAAGAGAGAGAGAGAGAGAAAAATCTATTCAAGTGGCACAGGTTCTAATTTTACCCATCTTCGCGGTAGAAACAAATTTCATAACTACGCGTGTACGTGAGTAAAGCATCTCTAGAACGAGATTAAATCAGTCTTCAGAAACGTGCTTAAAACCAAAGTCATAATTTGGAGACTATACCAGACGAAACAACGATACTGATGTATCTTATCAACCGCCTATCAACTATCTATCGTTGCACCGTGCATTTTGTAGATTCATTTAATTAACACACCAACTAATGCACACACATATATTATTCAAAATTCTAAAACGTTTACATTAAAACGCTCCTACATGTTTCGATCATAAGTTCATCCTCAGGGAGCATACACTGTTCCTTGCTAAAGTTAAAGTTTAAAAACATCCAGTGATTAATAAAAAAAACACAATTTGTTAAACCACACTGCTGCATTTGTCTGTAATAACTTTAGCCTGGTGTGCTTGTAGTTGCTGATAAGTATTGCTTGTTGGGCATTAACTATCTTCATCGTTTCACCGTGCATTTTCTAGATTCATTTAATTAACACACCAACTAACGCACACATTAATCACAGAGTGTTTTTGAACTTCAGCTTTAGCAAGGAACAGTGTATGCTCCCTGAGGATGATCGTACGATCGAAACATGTAGGAGCGTTTTAAGTGTTTTAATGTAAAAGTTTTCGAATTTTAAATTATGTGTTTGCATTAGTTGGTCTGTTAATTAAATGCCTATCTACTCTTCACACTGTCAGTGCCATTTGCGTTCCTTCTGTGACTGGCTATCACCATAAGATATGAAATCTATGGGCGCCCCCGTCAGGAGACTGTCCTTACAACAGGAACACTCTTAAACATGCAGTGTAACTGATACCACCGTTCCGATCCTAAGTAAGTTGTCACTTACCTTCCCTGTAAAAGAAGGGACTGCTGGATCGTCGGTCACATTAACTTGGCAGGTGTCAAGGCCGGAGTTCCTCAGTTACCGGTCTTTGGCACTACACACGTCAAATCCCCTTTCCAACCACACTCGCACACAGCCTGACGCTGGGACTCTGTTCACATGGCGATGGACAGCACCAAACTGCGGGAGCCAACAGGCGTGTCTTCCCGTCTCACCGACTGTTTGGCGTCAGGCCAGTTCAAAATCACCATGCGCGTGTGAATACCACAGCACTAAAACCTGACTTTATTTTGGGGTCACCAATTTTACGTCCACCAAAATATTTATAATTTAATGTACTTTTATTTCGTTCTGCACTAACATTTGTCTAAACAAACTGCTACCACACTACAGGTCTCAACCAATTAAACCATTTCGACAGAGTATAGTCAAATTGTGCACAACATTTTTTTCCGGTTTCTCCAGATTTAATTCTATGCTCAATCACAACTTCAAAGCGATTACATTATATCACTATAGCTGCGTTGAAATCGCAGTGCGACATCAGTCAACTTGCGTTTTTAGTCTACAGAAATCCCGACCATTTCAATCCATCTTCACAACCGGATACCCCGTCCAACAATGCGTGGGCGGCTCAGCACACTGCCGCAATGTGGCACCAAGACCGCACTAAACAGCATTACAACCGCACCGAGCTGTGGCCGCTGCAGTAATAACGAACTCCCTGCCCTCACTCGACAGACCATACTATTGGCTCCAGCAGCCTCGCCTTCAGACCGCACTGTTGCCACTTTACTCCGGTCCATTGCTCTCCTGCCCACGAGGGCCACCATCTCCTCCCTGTTACCTACGATTATCATTGAATGTGGAGGCTAAGAGACAGAATTACATTACCGGCTAACGTGAAGTTTCATCAGAGACGCATACGAACTAGTGTAGGACACTATCGAATAGTTCGCTGTATCGAACAGCTACCAGATGGCAGACTCACCGTTCTGCCGTATGACAGTGTCTACCTGCATCAGCCCCAGTTCAACTTTAGAACAAAACGACCACAGTAACGTAATACGTTTACATTTTCTTCGATTAATTATAACAACACGGTAGGTGCGCGAAATTACGTGGTGGAAGCGACAGCAGTAAAATTATACGACACAAGGTAACAGAATTTTGAAAACATGCAACTTCCTATTACCGTAATTCCTTTGTGGAAGATAAGGTGCCAACATGGCAACTGTGCTAAAGTTATACTCTGCCTGCCGGCCGATGGCCAACATTAACTATATGCTGGAACTATGAATGTAAAATTTGGTTAGCAAATAGAGCATAAACACAAGCAGATATTTTCGAAAAAACAAAAAGTTTCTTAATTTAACAAATGTGGGACGGCATAGTGTAGTCGGTACAGCGACTCGCTACGGGCTGCAAGGTCCGGGGATCAAATTCCGGCGAGGGCGAGATTTTCCGCAAACGTCTCGACTGACTCCGGGGCCCATCCAGCTTGTACAATGGACTACGGGCCCCTTTTCCGGGGAAAAATCGGCCATGGCGCGGCGATGAAGATCCACCGCCACTTAGTGCCGAGGTTAAAGAAAGAGTAAACTATACTTTCACTCCCTTTATGGGGCTTCATGGACTGTGCTAGGGTGAACTTTATTAGTGCCTTTTAAGTGAATAATACAAATATATCGATAGAGAGAAAACTTTGAGATTATATCCGACGGTGTGACGTAGACAGAATCCGGACTGAACACGTGATGTCTCTAAAAATAATAACGAAATGATAGGTCATCATAACCACGAATTACATTGAAACTGCGTCGCTTTCCGAGTAAAAACAATACTTGTTGCTGATAGCAATGAAAACGCACTACTGAGGTCCACGTTACGGTGACAGCCACAGAGCTGGGATATATTCCTTGCCTGTTTCTTCATTTTAAGCCTCCAACAAGGTGGTGCTACCGTAGTCTTCGGTCTCTTGTTTCATCTTCATGGCTAATTAAGCCCCAATCACTGCATCATTTAAGTTTAATAAGACTGCAGGAACAAGTCCCATTACTGATGAGGAAAATGTCACTCTATGTTTGTGTAAAAGGTAAAGCAATCCCATTACAGACCTTGACATGCCCTCGGCACATGAAGGTGGTAACGTTGTCAGCCCTACGTACCGGCCGTCTTTACTCCCAGGAAAATATCCCTGGTACTCATTTCTATTAGAGGCTGAGTCAACACCAGGGTCATAGTGCGGACGGAATGATTATGTCAATGAAAAATTCCAATGACACCATCGGGAATCGAATCCGCGACCTTCTGGTTTGTAGTGCAGTGCCTCAACCAACTGCGCCACCGTGTACCCCCCCCCCTCCTCTGCTCAGTCAACTAGCCCAAACCGCAGTTTATCTGTGCCAATATTTCTGTGAGCAGAATGACTGCACGATTGAATGGTAAGTGCAGAAGCTCAAGAGACATGTGCAGAGGGTCGATCATTGGGACTTCTTCCCGTAGCCTTAGTGTAATCAAGAAGTTCAGTGTTATGTATGGACCCAGGAAGTTCACTGATGTGCTCAGAAGCGGCCGTCTACTCCCTTCACCCAAAATCAGATGAACCCATTCCACTCCCTTACAGCCCTACATAACAAACCAGACAGAACTCGACAAAATGCGGTACAATGTGCGATTCTGAAAAAAAAAATCAGTTTATAATCGTATCTGCAGCATCCCGCCTGATGCCAGTCACCGTAAAAATTCATTTTTTTAAATACCCTACATCCAGCTGTCAAAATTGGAACACAACTTGCTGCCAGTGTTTCCGCTAGCTCGCTATCCGATCTATGGAAACCACAACCCCATGCTACTGTGTCACAACAAAGTATCCAGGAGTTCACAGTAAGCAGGGAATGTTTCAGCATCAGCACTGAATTTCATTTTAAGACGTTTCACGCGAGATCTTAGGTAGCAGGAATAGCTCAGTCGATATAATAACGAGACTTCACGCTAGACGACCGGGGAATTATGATTTGTCTACAGGTTGAGGAACACATGTTTCGCCCCTACACAGCGACCATAAAGAATATGGTGCCCTCAGTGGGTATCTGGATTTATTCCCGAGGGGTAAATAGGCTGAGTGGTGAAGCTAACCACTTAAACTCAAGTCTGGTGTTGAAATTACGAATACGCGCAGTAACACCTTCACACCTCCATTCTATTTCGGGGCGTGGTGCTTCATTTAGCAATTACACAATTCTACCTTTACCTGTACCATATGCGAACTACACTAACCACGCTCGTGCAGACGGTCTTCATTTACGTTAGCCTTACAGAGGCCACACTTCACCTACAGTCGCAGTAAAAACAGTACACATACTTGAGACAGATTCCGTCTACCTCTGAGGAAATAACTGCAAAGGTAAATAACAGGAATACTGCGAAGATACTAAAGGCAAATCTTACTAATCTCCTATATCCAAGCAACCATTATTATTATTATTATTATTATCATCATCATCATCATCATCAACAACAACAACAACAACAACATCTCCTTTATGCAGGGTATTTATACTTATATTCATGAGACAAACTATGTCCCTAGGGAATACTGTGTTGCAGCTATTCTGTTATTGCTATTCATGGTGCTTATATCGTTAGTTTCAGTGTTGAATCTATTGTACTTTTACATTAGTATTATCCGAAGTATGTGTGCTGTGCTCAATATGGCTGTTTTCTGTAGTTCCTTGACTTCATGTTTTCCTGGTATGTTGCTCACGTATTTTCTGAATGACTTGAAATAGTCCCAGTCGCCCCTATTATTACTGGTATCGCCTTTGTTTTTACATTCCACATGCGCTGTATTTCTATTGTAAGTTCTTTATCTTTTAGAATCTTCTCGGTTTCTTTTTTAATCACATTTCTGTCTCCTGAGATTGCAATGTCTATTAACATACATGTTCCCTTTTCATTATCACGGATTATAATGTCTGGTTTGTAGTTGGGGATAGTTCTGTCAGTTTGAACTTATTGATTCCACAATATGGTTACCTTGCCTCCTTGACTTGTTTCTACTGATTTTGGCACACGTTCATACCAGTGTTTTCTGTCCAATTGCACCCCTGTTTCCTTGCATATGTTGAAGTGCAGTTGTGCACACACTCTATCATGTCTTTTTATGTACTGTTCTTTTTCCAGTATTGGGCATGCTGATATTATGTGGTCTATTGTCTCGTCAAATTGTTGGCAAAGTCTGCACTTGCTATTATTATTATTATTATTCGATATGGATGTCTCTTGTCACAGGCCTTTTCTGCCTGGTACTTCTCTTGAACCAGCAGTGATACCCACCGCTCAGGCTTCAAACTTCACACTGCAGTACTTTCCGTATTATGTGTGATGTTCCAAGTATAGCTGTCTTTGTAGTGAATCTATTGAGTGTTTTCCTGGTATAGTTTCCAATTTTTTCTTTAAGCTTCTCGTTACTATTCCAGTGGCTCCAATTATTACTGGTACAATTGTATATTTCAGGTTACACATTCGTTGTATCTCTATACACAAACTCTTGTATTTTAACTTCTTTTCCGCTTCCTTTTGCACAACATTTCTGTCTGCGGGTATTGCCACATCTATCAGTGTGCATGTTT
>Ga0123353_10012837_pt1 | contig 11944 bp, 6 predicted proteins | sample TergutLab28metaG_3_FD_92763 | JGI IMG/M metagenome (GOLD analysis project Ga0123353, IMG submission 92763) | Labiotermes labralis P3 segment gut microbial communities from Petit-Saut dam, French Guiana - Lab288 P3 | ecosystem: Host-associated > Arthropoda: Insects > Digestive system > Gut ... | reverse complement strand
TGTGCATGTTTTGTATTGTAACAGTGGTACGTGTGCATGTTTTGTATTGTAACAGTGGTACGTGTGCATGTTTTGTATTGTGACGGTGGTACGTGTGCATGTTTTGTATTGTAACAGTGGTACTTGTGCATGTTTTGTATTGTAACAGTGGTACGAGAGAAAAATGTTTGAAAAGCACTGTCCTGTAACATCAATAAAAAGAAATCACCATCACTAATGGATTGTATTCCGTTGATTTATATAAATTTTGCCCTTTCTTACATCTGAAATGTCTCACCTGACACCACAGACTGTGATCTTTTGAAAACAGGGTATTGAGGAATGACTAGAGCTTAACCTTAGAGAGAAGTTGTAGGAGCAGGAGGAATAAAACTATGAAATTAATAAATTAATTGCCTGTACTATTCTAAGCGAATTATTTGGATGATTTAATGAAAACAAATGAGAGAGGGAGGCAGAGACACGTGTGGGAAGAGGATTAGACGCAAAGTGTTAGTAGGGAAACTTTAAAGGAAAAGACCACCGACTATACGTAAGCAGAGAAAAGATGATAGAACTGAAGTGTCAGTTATGGCGGTTGTGGATTGGATTATTCTAGTTTAGAATAAGGCCCAGTAACAAGCTGTTTTGATAAAGGTCATGACATTTCGCGTATACTACAGTACACAACTTCTCGGCCATCTGAGCGACCATCAGCGTCTCAAGCATAATCCTGTTTCAGTAAACAACTACCTAGGGAGAGCTCATGATCTGTATATTCATGCAGCTGATATGAATTCTTCATTTCTTTTCTCGTTATTTACAAGCGCTCAGTAACAAAGCTTGTTGAGAGGTGAGTTACATATGCAGTAGGTGAATCTGAAAGACTGTAGCAGAAAATTACGCCAGCCTACATTCGAAACAGGTCATTCGAAACATAATTCAGAAGGAATACATGTGAGCCAACGTGGTCGGCTGAGTGTGGTGTAAACTTCCAGGAGCTACTAATCCTCGGAAAGAGAAAGTCGCTTTATCTTGCTAAGCCCGTTATGGATTTCCGCACTGGGCATTTGATCGCCACGACGGCGCTAAGGGATGCCAGGATTTCGAATGGCATTATACAGTTTGTAAAACAGGTAGGTGAGGTCTACGTCGTTAAAGTAACTTCATGAGAATTTATAATAGAAAAGAGACAAATGTCACTTAAAATTAGGGACATAAATTGCTCTTAATCGAAAGGAAGGAAACGCAATGTTCTTTAACATTATTTAAGTTACGTCACGTACAAACACAGAACAATTTAAATACATACATTACGGACAAAAAAAGAGAGAAATTAATTTAAGTTCTGTCCCATGTTCAAACGGAAATTTGAACAATTTAAAGTTCATTTCTCACTTTATGCATCATTTACCTTGACATTTCAAGAAAAAACTTTGCATATTGTCCACACAACTGTACATTTTACACAAACAAACACACACAAACACACACACACACACACAAACAGAATGCATTCGTGAGTTTTTTCTGTCGTAGATAGCAGTTGTGTTTATTAATTACAGAATAATTATTGTCATCAACAAAACTTATTTTATTATTACATAATATAGGTGTAAGGCTACATGTTTCAACCACTACGCGGCCATCTTCAGGCCCTTAAAATACATCCGAAACTAATTTGATATTTTTCATTCCGTGTATTGATAAAAAAAAATTTCTAAAATTCAACGATGCCCACAGTGTGTCAAAAGAGTAAAAAATTAAAAACGAAAAATTCCTTTTGTTTCGATCCCTGTAAGATCATCATCAGGGAGTAGGCCTAGACAGATCAAACATTTATGTAGTATTATTCATGACGGTAGAAGGGTAAAACGTTTTACGTAGTTTAATAGAAGTGGAAGAAGAGGGTAAACTGCTGCGTGTAAAACAGATGTAAAAATATATAGTCTTATGGAAATCTGACATTCTGTAAATTAACATCAGAAGTAATTATGTATTTGTAGGGGTACAGATAATAATAAATGTACAAGGATAATTTGAGTACATAGCAAGATCTAGGAGGCAAATTTTGTGCATGATGAAGAAGAGCATGATGCTAAGAGAAGGGAAATCGTTCAGCAGCAACGTACTCATAAGTCACGTGACATTGTGGTGTAATTGAAAGTCTGACACAAGTTTGTACAGTGTCAATTCCGGTGGCCGCGACGTCCAAGGCGCGGGTCTGCGGTCGCTTGCTTGCTGGGATTGCGGGTTCGAATCCCGCCTGGGACGTGGATGTCTGTCTCTTGTGATTGTGTGTTTTGTCAGGTAGAGGTCTGTGCCTTTGGCTCATCACTCTACCACAGGAGTCCTACCGAGTGAGATGCGTCCAATGTGTGTGATCGCGAAGTCCCGTAAGGGGAGGCCATGACCCGGAATAGGGTAGAAGCATCCACAAAAAAAAAAAAAAAGTTAGTACAGTGGGTTAGGTTCTTCAGTGAAATGCTCGGTACAACGTACTGGAGCGACTGAGATTCCAGTCTGACTTATCATAACTGATGCTGGAAGTGTAGTTTTGGCTCTTATGTGTTTTAACGGGCTGAGGATAATCACGTAATGGTTGAAACATTTAGCCCTATATATACATACATATATATATACATAATAAAGACAATTACATCGGTGGAAATTAATAATTATTTTGTGTGTTTCTTATTTTCTTACTCCAATTATTTCCCTAAACAGCACTGACCAGTTGGTCTTTCTAATGTATATGCAACGTGTTTGCTGTAAATTCTTTCGTGTTACTTAGAATAGTTTCAGTTTCTAGAAGGTTAAGAAAATTATGGTGTACGCCTTGAGTTACTTTCACACGTATTGTAGTGCTTAAATCTGCTCAAGAATTTGACCTGAATTTTCGTTCTGAGTATTAATAAACAACTAGAAAGTGAGGGGATTTTAGATGGCGTTCGCCATTTTGCAAAAAGCGACATTTAGCTTCGTCACGTCTAGCTGTCCTTCTGCATGGAATAATGCAGCTTACACTGGACTGAAAGACGGAAGGATATTCATGAATTTTTATTTTTGAATATTTTTTTTGAATATCTGTTGAGTAAATTTTTTTCATTAATATCTGACAGGAATAATGTTTAATTTACATGCAGACCTACGTACATCAACGATATAATCTCCTGCATTCATCTTAGAATGAAAAATGTTTCGGACAAATATTGTAGAGACAACCAAAATACACATTTTTGGTTAAATAACTTTTTTCCGATAATCGTGCCGTTTATGAGAAAATGCGGAAAATATATAACAGAGCCGGGCAGGCTACAGATGACAATACGGTACATGCACATTGCACGCTGGATTCCTAAGGCTACAAACACAAACTCAGAATATGTACTATTTATTTCTTTCCACTTCAACAAAGACTGTAAGAACGCGCTTTAATGTCGTGTTTTACTTATAATGGTTAGTGATATCATGCACGATTTGGAAAAACTGCAAAACCGTAAGAGTTACACTCACCTAAGAAGAAATAGGCTAAAAATCTAAGCCTATAGACGGTTCTTATTTTACTTGACAACCCTCCACTGTCGCTTCCTGTCAGCTCGTTTATAATAATAATAATAATATTTACTGCACTTGGGTTGTTACCCGTTGGCAGTGGTTATTTTACATGTATACAAAACATGAACTTGGCTTCTCCCATGAACATATACTGTTCAATTGACCGCTCATACACACGACGAAGTATGCATGGGAAGAGACAAGTCCAATTCTCAGATAAAATAAGGAAAATGCGTTATAGTGACTCTTAAATAAAAAAAGGCGTGAGATTACTTATTTAATTCTTCTGTTTCAGAGCAAGATCCATTTTTCGGTCTTTCTGAACACGTTAAACGATATCAATGCAAGGCACGCAAATTCTGTACCCGACTGGGTGATTAGCTGTTTTTTTTCAAGGACTCTTCCCAAATGATTTAGATTGAAACTATGATACCGGTATTAAACTAGCGGTCCATTCAGTGTTGTTCGTTCTCATGAATTTGAACCCGTATGGATGGAAGGCTTCGTAATGCAAAGATTCACAGTTTGTATCTACGGTTTCGTGCTAAAACTGAACCAAGGAAGATTACTGTAACAACATCAGTCCTTAAATTCAAGTGTTAATAAAGGAAAGCACATATTTCCATAGTCAGGCTAGTCCACAACTCGTTTCTTCGTAAGCAGTTTGATGTTTCAATCTTGCAGCTTGCTAATTAGATCAGTGGGTGATTAGAGCATCTTTATCTTGACAGGAAGAGCGTTCTACAGGAGTCGTTAATTCGTTCTCTTCAGCACTACGAGATTAAATCCCATGTAAGGACCTTCACACTGAACAAACATCCACTTATAACCATAAATTTTACAAAACCTCCTCCTTTTACGCGCCAGTACAACAACAGATCTTCACATCGACGCCTCGAACACAGCCCTTAATCACCAGTGACCTTTTTTTTTAAATTTAAGGTACAGCAATCACCATACGGACCCATTACAGGCCCTTAGGTTTCCGGAAGGTGTAAGCTTCCAGATTTCGAGGCAATCGCAAATGAAGGTGCCACCGACCGTCTTTACCCAAGGAAATATTCCTGGTACTCTTTTCTGTTACAGGCTGAGTAGACTCCAGGACCATAATGCGGCCGGCAAGAGTATGTCAATGATAAATTCCAATCGAACCCGCGACCTCCCGGCTTGTAGCGCAATACCTCAACCAACTGCACCACCGCGTGCCCTTTTTTTACTGTATTATGAAAAATTTCATTACAGTTATATGCCAATTTGAGACTTTTTCAAATTCCTTACATCCAGATAAGGAATTATCATATGATAATTCATTTAAACGGGAAACCTTAAAGGGTTCACCCCGGCGTGTTATGAAACTAAAATAAAATTAAAATAAACCAAATGTCGATGACAAATTATATTCATATGTGTATTAAATACCCAAAATATGTGGTTGGATTTATGTCTGAATGTAATTTGGTTAAATGTTTGAATAGTGGGGTAGTCTTTCTTCACATTTAAAGTCTGATACCAATGCACTTGAAAAGCAGCAAATAACTTTGAAAAGTGACGCACAGCATCGTGGTTAATTTATCGGAAAGGGAGAGAATCACATTCAGAGAGTCTCGGATTCAGTACTCGGCTGGTTACACTTAATAACATTTCTGCATAACCTGTGATTCCATCTTGCCGACAACATTACCGATTCCTTCACCTCGCCAACAGTCCTGGGACCAAGAAGACATTCTTCAGTGAGGTTATTATATTCTCTGTTATTATTAATATTATTGTATTATTATTTACCACCTTTATGTAGGACAGTGTATCTCAACCTTCGTGAGACCGCGGCCCGGTAAATTCTTTCTTTATAAGAAGAGGGCCCGGTCCCAAAAAATTTACTGATAAATACCTTTCCATTTTTTAAGTTTATACATTAAACTAACATAAGTATTAATAGTTAATTATGGCATAATCATAAAGAGTATTAGTACACTTATGTATAGGGTGTGGCATGTTGAAAAATATAAAATTACATTTAAATTAGTTATCAGTCACTGGACCAATGAAATCTTGTAGCATATTGTAGTTTCCTCAGGCCAACATCTGGGTCTGAGTTTTTCGACACATTCACGAATATTATTCTCCTCAGAATATTTCCACTACTAAACATTTATTCATGAAAATTAATTAGAAAACTAAAATAACAAATTCCAGGAGAACCTCTCGCGGCCCGGTATAATTGATGCAAGGGCCCGGTACCGGGCCGCGGCCCGGTGGTTGAGAAACACTGCTGTATGATATTTATAATTATATAACTGAAAAAAAATCTGTTGTAGCTATTCTGTAGTTACAGTTTGTGCTACATGTAACGTTATTTCCCACGTTAAATGTAATTTTTACTGTTACATCAGTACATTATCACTAATTATAATGTCTGGTTTGTTGTTGGGGATAGTTCTGTCAGTTTGTACCTGTTGATTCCACAATTATTATTATTATTATTATTCCGCTTTCCATACGTTCCGATTTGGCCAGAATTTTCACTACTTAAAGTCTTGTCCCGGCGTCCAGGGCGATTTGTCATTTCGTCCCGGTCAGAACAAAAACTGTAAAAATAAAAAGAAATGAAAGAGGAATTAAAGGGGCTATGAAAAGAACGAAAAAATAAATTTTGTAATAGTTGAGTTGGCAACACCGTTCACTGACACGCAGTAAACACAACACCGTTCACTGGCACGCAGTAAACACAACACCGTTCACTGGCACGCAGTAAACACAACACCGTTCACTGACACGCAGCAAACACAACACCGTTCACTGGCACGCAGTAAACACAACACCGTTCACTGGCACGCAGTAAATTCAACACCGTTCACTGGCACGCAGTAAACAACACCATTCACTGGCACGCAGTAAACAACACCGTTCACTGGCACGCAGTAAACAACACCATTCACTGGCACGCAGTAAACAACACCGTTCACTGACACGCAGCAAACACAATACCGTTCATTGGCACGCAGTAAACACAACAGCCGTTCGTGTGTACAAAAGCCTAGAAAGACTATTTTAATTTTTTTCCGTTACTGTGGTCATTTTAAACATATTTCTTATTACTTAGTATAACAAGAAGAACAGGTAGATTTAGAGAAGATTTTCAAAAATATCCTTTTTTAAAAAGATTTGTCAGTTTGGTAGGGCTAAGTGTACACAACTTTCATCTGAGTTCTCAGGCGGAAGATCTCTTTGATGAAGTAGAGGCTGTGACAAGGAATATTTCTTCTACACACTGCGATGTCTGAAAACCGAAATATTTACACTGTGAACGAAACTAGGTTCGAAGTTCAATCGTTTGAAGGATCAAAATATTTCTGTGCCTAATTCCTTCGTGTTGTCGAATAATATTTTCAGCTCACCGGGCACTTCGGATTGTGCTGAAAGAGTGATTTAAGTAATGAATTATGTGTGGCCGGAGGGAAAGGGGGATCAAATGGCCGAAAAAGTAGTGAAAATCCTGACGTACTGCCAGCTGAAACTTGTTTGAAATTTCGGTTATGATATGAAGACCCACACCTGCGAAAGGGCACATAATTGAGAAACGTGAATGATTTGAGTGTAAATGAATTAACCAGTGATTTTAACTTCATTTCAATTATGCCTGAATAAATTAGGCCTTTTTCGCCCATCCAAATCTTCATTTTTTCTTCTAATAAAAATGTAAGTAAAATTCAAACGTTGTCCCGGTTTGAGGGAAAGAATTTATGTAAATCTGGGCAATTTTTACAAAAAAAAAATGTGGGTTAAGTGGGGCCTTGCTCATGGCGGAAAAAAGGGTTGAGCAAAAAATTACAGTCGCAGAGTCTCAGAGGAAAAATTACTTGGGAATAATATTAAAAAAGATATTGTAAGATTTCATATCTTAGTCATCGGCCCAAGATAGAGATAAGTGGCAGGTCCTTATGGATACTCTAATGAATTCTTCTTCCATAAAATTAGAGTGTTTCCTTGGGTGGCTTTTAAAGGATGACTATATTCTACGGAGGAACTATTCTTTAATATTAATTATTACACGCTTATACTAACACTGATGGCAGAAACTCTCCTGCTTGTGCCACAGCCGCTTTAATTCCCATCTTGCCTAACACTACTGGCTCAGATTAGGATCATGTGACGTCGCATGACAGCAGCTGAGCAGTCAATTTCACGCTTCACCTGACAGATTCCCTTGGGAGGTACTCTGCCGGGCATCGAAATCTGACGGTCAAGAACCATAGCCTTACAGAGCAAAGCTCGCATGTTGAGGTAACATCTCGGTTAATTGTGTGGAATCAACTATATGAAACTACGCAATATTTGAGCCTGAGCCTACCGATAAAAATGTCGAGATCACGTGGAGGTAATATTAGACAGCACAGTACTGAGAAGCAAATTTGGACCAAAGAGGAAATACGTAACAAGAGGAAGCAGAAAAGGTAACTTCAGAAATTTCACAATATTCAGGCCTAAACTACACCAAAATTTGTTTGGATGATAAAATTAATGCAGATCAGATGATCTTGGCACATGGTGCACATGGAATGGATGCTAAATCTAACTAATTAACCAACTAACTACATAGAACATAGTTCTACTTTCGAAGCTAACAGGTTCTCAGCTAGTCAATAAATTCTCCTCATTTTATGGAACCCGAAGGTTCATTACTGCATTCACAAGCGCCAGACAACTTTTCTTATCCTGAATCAGATAAATCCAGTCCATGTCTCCCCATCCCACTTCTTGAAGATGCATTTTATATTATATTTCCAGCTACGCCTGTTTTCCAAGCAGCCTCTTATCCTCAAGTTTCCCCATCAAACCCTGCATGCACCGCGCCTCTCCCCATGCGTGCTACACGGCCCGCATATTTAATTTTCTTGATTTGATCATCCGACTAATGTATATTTGGTGAGGACAACAGATCATTAAGCTCCTTGTTTTGTAGTTTTCTCCAATCCGCTGTTACCTCGTTCCTCTTAGGCCCAAATAGCTTCCTCAGCACCCTATTCTCAAACACCCCGAACCTATGTTCCTCCCTCAATGTGAGAGATCAAGTTCCACACCCATACAAAACAGCAGGTAAAATTAAACTTCCCTATACCTTTATCTTTATACTTCGGATGTTGAATCTTTAGTCGGTAAACCTGAAGGGATGGAATCCCTAAGGAGACACAGGTGTAGATTGAATGATAAAATTAAAATGGATCGTTTATTTCAATTTTTACTTGTGGGTTTAACATTAAAGGGAATTATAGAGACACAAGATGAAACGGTGGAGTTATTTGGCTCAGAATAGTGACCAGTATCAGTACTTAACCTTCGATTTATACAAAATGTGAGGGAATGTTTACTAGTTGAGCGACTAATAACTTCCGCTGCGTGCGCCTTACGCAAGTGATAACACTGTCAGCCGCTATCAAGTCGGTAATTGACAACCACGTGACTCTGATTCGACGCGTTTAAGGCTCCTCACGTCCTCCGAACTTCCACATTGCTCCATTCTGCACTTCATATCTTGTCTGTCCCTCTCTGTTCCGGCTGCTTGTAAATATTTCATTCAAAAATCTAAACGTTTCACTGCCTTAAAGCTGTACGCCACTGCTACAGATTGACTGGAATACAACACAAGAAATAGCGTCACGCAATTCTACAAAAATGGTTGCCCGCCTGGTCAAGATATCCTCAGACTTCCTTGGAAGGAAACTACATTAGTCTACCGCTGGATCCTATACCAAGAAACTTACAATTAGAATTAAATTTACTTTAAATCATGACTACATCTTATGTTTATTGGACCGTGCATCATTGTAATAGTTGAAGAATAAAAGATAAACTTGATGTCACTTGCTATTTTATTTCACCTCTTACGTGCTTAGCATACTTCGGACATTAATATATCCATCATCAGGAGCTTGCGACTGTGCTGTTGCATTACCACATCGGTCGTTTTGTTCTTGGTTCGTTATGTGTTGGAGATTTGGTGCGGCTGGGTTTGAGTGGTGTCCGTGTTGCAGGCTGAAGCACAAAGCAAAACGACCGATGTGGTAAATTCAACAGCACATTCGCAAGTTCCTGATTATGGATTGTATTTATGTCGGAAACATGTTGAGCACATAAGAAGTGAAATAAAAGAGCAAGTGACATCAAGTTGGTCTTTTATTCTTCAACCAATGGCTACATCCTTTACAAAGTTCAGATTATTTTTCCACAAAGTCTCCTTCATTAACACCATATTATTTACACTTTTGTATTAGAAACGCTTCGCTGGTCGCACCGAACTCTGTGCAGCAGCGCTGCTGGACCCATTAAATGTAATTTGCACCTCTTTTAAAACGAGGGGCCCGGCTTCTAACTAAGGTAATAACCATGGCATCCTCATAGTTCACGTTTCCCATAAGTTTATGAATTCATATCGGATTTGACCAATTTGCAGAAATAAATTCAGTCAGTACTTTCTGCGCAGTAAGTACGTCCACAATATCCGCCATTTTGCACTCTTAATATGCTGAACGCACGTGACTGAATGGAGAACCGATGATCCTGGTGGAGGTGAACAGTGTGGCTGTGCAGTGGGTAAGACACGAAACTCCACCCTGCATCACACCAAAATGCAAAAATATAGGAAATATTACTTTCATTCCCACCTTTGTATCATCCTGCCACCAACATTCCGATATTCCAAGTAGCGTGTAATTATTTCTGCTTGTTGGCTGTGAAGCATGGCGCCGAACAGCTGTAAGCCAGCAGCTATAAACTGATATTCTCAGCATCTGTTCTAAAATTTAAAGAAATTTCTTAATTTTGCATACATTATGCAGTTACGTTTCTTATGATTGTCACAGTAAACGGCGTTTTCCTAAACATTACCAAATGACTGGTTTTCATAAAGGGTATGTGGACTCTTTTCTCTCTGATGTACGACCTAATATTATCAATCTATGATTATCACCGTTCTCTCGTCATCATTTTCATGTTCTACACTTCTCAATAAAAAGAAGAGCCGGCGATGCAGGGACCCATTTCTTCATACAAAGTAATACTCTTTCTCCCTCCAAGCGGAAGTGTCTGGCGCTTTTTCCGTGCCCCCCCCCCCCAAAATCTACCCCTTTCTGTTGCTCTTACACTCTATCTTCCCTCTATCATTCTCTCTCGCAATTACTCTCACCAATTCGACAAAGGTTATCCTCAGCCCTACAGCAAATGCTCAACTTGTACCAAAATGCCACGTCCCACTAAATGCTATTGGTACAGCCCTCTCATCATTAATTGCAATATTTTCGTCCAGATCCCGAACTCCCAACGTCATCAAGATTTCATCATACTGTTACCCCCCAAGTACAAAACACAAAATTCAGACTGAATGCTCAACTTACTTCATGTACCGAATGATCACACAACGGTACACTTCCTACTGCTTTACTTTCATTGTCCAGCTTTCTTACTTGCCTTACCCTTACCAGAAGGACGAGCGGGCTGTTCCAGAGAAATTCCACAGCACTAAAATTTCTTTCCCCCTGTCATGTTTTTAATGTAGTGTCTCACACACCTCTTATTCTTATTCTTATTCTTATTGTCCTCCACCCCGTGCTTGTTCTTTTCGCTTCAAATTCTACACTCTAGGCTTCAAGTGGTTAATCGAAGTGTACAATATGGCGGATGGTGTGGGGGCTCTGTTCAGCAACACAAGAACAAATTATAGTAAAAGATCGCGAAAGATATAGACTGGACTGTATCAGGCTCCAGTGAAGAGAGAGTGTGTCATCATTTCGGAGTGAGGGCAGAGGGCAGGTTATAATGTAGACCATTCAGCAAAAACAGACGTGCCACTTTCAACCCTGTACAGCTTTATTTAATTAAAGTTATCAAGCAACGCCTATTGAAGTGTGGGCTGTAACGAACATACAGTAGATACGTGAATATGATTTTGTGTGTATTTGTAGATCCAAATGAGTTTTGTATATTTAATGACTGTTAATTTAACGACGCTTTCAGTAGGCATAATATTTAATTCCAAAGAATAACGACTGTAAAACTTGTGCAGGAAAATATGGTAACCTGATGTGAGGCTGTCCTGACTCATGCTGCTGACTGTTGAGGGAAACTACAGAGAACGTAACAGGATAGCCGATAAACGATACACTACGGACACAAAGTCCCATAATAGTAGTGGTGGTAGAATTAATAACAATAGTACTATTAATAGACCGCCACTGTGGTCTAGTGGTCAGAGTTTCTGGCTACAGATACAGAGGTCCCGGGTTCGATCCCCGGCACTACCAGATTTTCTGAGTAATAGTGGGTCTGGAACGGGGTCCACTCAGCCTCGTGAGGTCAACTGAGGAGCTACTTGAATGAAAAAAGTAGCGGCTCCAGGTCTAGAAAACAGAGATTA